>SMUY01416245.1_pt1 | contig 16249 bp, 11 predicted proteins | sample 2456441 | NCBI WGS metagenome assembly SMUY01 (sample SAMN11095931, study PRJNA526329) | marine sediment metagenome | biome: Marine sediment; feature: Surficial sediment; material: Deep marine sediment; isolation source: Hadal surficial sediment | place: Pacific Ocean | collected 2014-11 | depth...
ACCGTCTTGCCGTCCTACCGCCCGCCTGCCCGTCTGCCCGTCCGCCCGCCTAATTCCCTGTCTTCGCTGCGTATATCGAGTCCAGAATCGGTCGCCATTCCTCGATCGGCGCGGCGCCCTGCAACACCCCCCCCTCGATGATGAACGTCGGGGTACTGCTGATCCGGTTTTGCATGGCGAGTCGAACGTCGCCGGCGACGATAGAACGGGCTACCCCGGCGTCGATGCACTGCTGCAGCGCTTCGCGTTCGAGGTCCACGGACTCTGCCAGGGACATGAAATGGGCCGCCGGGTTGCTCAGTCCCTTCCAGTCGTCTTGGGTTTCGAACAGCCGGTCGTGCATCGGCCAGAACCCGTCCTGCGCGGCAGCGCACATTGCCCACTCTGCCGCCTGAGCGGCGTTGGCGTGAATCTGAATCAGCGGGTGGTTGAGGAAAATCAGGCGAGCCTTCCCGGTTGCCAGATATTCTTCTTCGAGCGCTGGTAAGGTCTCGTCAACAAACTGCTTGCAGAACGGGCACTGAAAATCGCTCAGCTCGTAGATGGAGATGGGCGCCTCGGGTTTTCCCTTGGTGCGCGCCTCCATCATCGGATCCGCCGCCGGCCGGTTGGTCGACGCGAGCGTGGTCATCGTCACGGTGTCGGAGGCGGGAGATCGCATCCACGCGATGACTCCGAAAATCACAAGCATCAATGCGGCGCCTGCCGCCCCGTACGTTTTTGCAGTGTTCACGTGACACTCTCTCTGGCTACGGCCATCTCAAACAAGGAAACCATCGTAGAGAAACCAGTGTCCTCTCCGTTCCGTTCCGGCGTCCCCAATTAGCGCCGCCATCGCAAGGTAACATTGTGGGATGAGACCGGTACCACGACCGGTACCACGGAACTCACCACGATTGGAATATTCCACGAAAACTCGAGGAAGGGATTTTCCCGATCGGCGACGTGCGCCACGATCCACCACCGGCCCGGGGCAAGCTCGACCCGGGCGTTGCCCGCGCTGTCTGTCGTCACCCGAACGTCATCGAAGGCATCGGTAAGGTCCGCGAAGTCCCGGTACGCCTTCCGCTCCCATCGGCGGACCGAATCGGCTGCCGCCGCGGCGCGCCGGGCCAGTTCACGGTCCTCCGCCAGCTCGTTCCGCATCTCGCGCTCCAGCCCGGCTTCTGTGCGGGCCAGGATGGCGTATGCTGTCCGAAAGCGGGCATACGCCGCCGCGTACCCCGGGGCCGCGCGCCCGATTTCGTTCAGCGAATCTGCGAGCCGAGCTACCTCCTCGCGGGTGTTGATCCAGTCGGCGCGAGACTCCTCGATGGAATGCGGATTGCTGCGCCGGAACCCCATCAACTCGGCCTCCAACTCAGGAAACTGGGGGCGGGGCTCGGAGGATGCTCGCTCCAACGAGTCGAGAATCCGCTCGGGATCGTACGGGAGTGCCACGATCTCATGGTTGCGCAGGGACGCGGCTGCGAAATCGGCCTTGAGCTCCACCGTGCCGTGCGAGCCGACGCAGGCTGACTGAATGGCAAATACGAATGGGCCGGCCACCGCGGTGGCCCTTCGAGCGAGGAGAGTAAACGTGGTAATGCGAACCGGCGTGGACAGTGAGAAGAGAGGTGCTAATCCACTATCCGCCCGTTGAAGAGGTAGCGTAACGGGTTGACCGGCGTGCCGTTGAGCAAGACCTCGTAATGCACGTGTGGGTTCGTCGCCCATCCCGTTCGTCCTACCTCGGCGATCTTTTCGCCACGTGCAACGACCTGGCCGGCTTTGACGAGGATTTTCGAGCAATGAGCGTAGCGGGTCTGGAGTCCGTCGCCGTGATCGAGCGTCACCACCAGACCGTACCCGATCTTGGTCCCCACATCTACCACCCGCCCGGTGGCGGTGGCCACCACGCTGGCGCCCGCCGGGGCCACGAAGTCGGTTCCCTCGTGGGGCCGCATTTCATGAAAGAGCGGGTGCCACCGGCTCCTGCTGTACCCGCTGGACACGAAGCCCTGGGTGGGCTGGATCGATGGGGTGCGGCCGAGCCGGTCGATATGGCGGCTGAGCGAGTCCACGGCCTGGGCGAACGACGATGCCAGCATCAGCGCCCGCCGGTTGAGCGTCTCGAGTTCGTCCCGGGTCACCACGGTCTGGCGCCCTAGGACGGTTTCCATGAGCAACCGTTCCTCCGCCGAGCCGGGGCCCGCCGGTCCGCCCACACCCGCCTGGAGAACATCTGGGCTTCTGGGATCGAGTCCGGCCAGCAGGCGCACGGCCCGATCCCGCTCGGTCATCGCAGCCAGGGTATCCGAGAGGCGGGCCACGACTCCGCCCATCGCGCTGAGTTCGCCCGCGAGGACCTCGTTCCGACGCTCGATCCGCTCGAGCTGGGAGAGGTCCACGGCCTTGGACACGGCCGTGGCGAACAGCGCCACCGAGGCCACTACGAACAGTGAGGCCAACCCTATGCACACCTTCAGCGCCCGCGAGGAAACCTGCACTTCCCGCGTGAGGCCGGTGCTCTGGGGGACGATGAGTATGGTCCAGCGGTGTTTTGCCATGAACGACTCGCTCGCTCCTAGCTCTTCGGTACGGTCACAGGATGGGTGGTCACTCGGGGAATGGTGTCGCCCGAGAACCGACAAAAGTATGCGTGTCTCCGGGACTCGTCAACAAGGAGTATCGTCACTCGTCCAGAAAATTACAGTGAGGATGGTCACCGTGAGCGAATTGCGTCATATCGCCGTCTAAACGATTGCTATATAACGAGTTACCTGGTCTATGTGGACTTTGGAAACAGCGGTTCCGGCTTGATTACGGAGAGTCCGCCGACTTTCGGGGTCATCAAAGAAGCCCAGCGTTCCTCTCCCACCGATCCTCTCCTCCCCAAGGCCTCCCAGACTTCCTGGGCTTTTCCGGGTAGAAATGGGGCCGCCATCATGGTGATGCGGCTGAGGGACCTAGCGAGTGCGGCCAGGACTGCCCCGAGTCGGTCGCTCTCCCCCGATTTGTGCAGCGCCCATGGGGCGGACTCTTCGACGAAGGAGTTGGCGCGTGCCACGAGCTTCCAGGCCGTCTGACCGCCGACATGGAGCAAGTGCTCGTCCATCGCGGTGCGATATTCCTCGATGATGGCCTCTCCCTGCGTGTCCAGGCTCATGGTTTCCCCATTGGAGGGGACCACCCCCCCGGTGTAGCGGATAATCATGGCCAGTACCCGGCTGGCCAGATTCCCCCATCCATCAGCCAACTCTGCCTCATACCGCCCGTCGAAGCGATCCCAGCCGAAATTCCCGTCTGTGTCCCAAGGGATCTCGCGCAACAGGAAATATCGGAGGGGATCGACTCCATGGCGGTCGATAGCCTCGCGCAGCGTGGCGCGCACGCCGGCGCTCTTGGAGAAGCGCGAGCCCGAGAAGTTCATCCAGCCGTGGGACCAGATTCCTTTCGGCGGTGGGAGGTCGGCCGCCATCAGCATGGCGGGCCAGAGCGCCGCATGGAACCGCGCGATATCGGGCCCGATCACGTGCAGGTCGGCGGGCCACAGGTTTTCGTATCCCTCGTCGGGAAAGCCGGTGGCCGATAGGTAGTTGGTGACGGCGTCGAACCAGACCCATACGCTGTGGCTCGGGTCGTCCGGCCAGGGAATGCCCCACGGCGACTCCGCCCGGCTTACCGATACGTCTTGCAGACCGCCCGCCACGAGGTTGCGGATCTCGTTCATTCTAGCCTTGGGGCGGAGAAATTTGGGATTTTCCTCGTAGAGGGTCAGCAGCCGGTCGGCGAAGTGCGATTGGCGGAAAAAGAAATTGGGTTCCTCCACCCATTTGATTTCGCGGGTGGGGTGTTCGGGGCATTGTCCGTCCACGAGGTCCTTCTCGACTTTGAAGGATTCGCATCCCACACAGTAGAAGCCGCTATAGGTGCCTTCGTAGAAGTGGCCCTTGGCACGTACACGGCGGAGAATTTCGTTCACGGCGCGGCGATGGCGGCTTTCGGTGGTCCGGATGAAGTCGGTGTTGCTGATACGGAGCTCGCTCCATGCGCTCACGAACGATTCAGCGATGCGGTCCGCCCACTCTTGAGGTGCGGCTCCGGCTTCGGCAGCGGCTTGTGCTACCTTCTGCCCGTGCTCGTCCATTCCCATGAGGAAATGCACGTCGTGCCCTCGCAACCGCCGGTACCGGGCGATGCAATCGGCTCCTATTTTTTCGTACGCGTGGCCGAGGTGGGGCTCGCCGTTGGAGTAGTCGATGGCGGTCGTGATATAGAACTTACTTGCCACCCTTGTCTCCGGGTCGGTTCCCATTGCCGTTGGATTTATTGCTGGAACCGTCGCTGGGCTTGCGGGAGCCCCCGCGTCCGCGCCGGCGGCGCGAACGTCTTTGGGGGGTCACCGCGTCTGCGGCAGCTTCATCGGTGACATTGACCGGACCTTCGTCGAACGAGGCTAGCGTTGACGGGACGTCAGGCTGCACGCTATCGAGGGGCCGCTGTTCTTTTTGAAGCTCGACTTCTTGCTTCAGGTCGGCCAGCATGATCGTCCTGACTGTCCCATCCTCCGCCCGCAACAACACTCGCTCGCGAAAGATATCGACGGCCTGCACCCGCTCTCGGCCGGCGCCGGTGACGATCGTCTTTCCCTCCTTCGGGAATCGCTTCCTACTCGACAGGTAGAATTCGTGCTCGTAGCGCAAGCAGCAGAGGAGCCTGCCGCACCCTCCGGATATCTGCGATGGATTGAGGGAGAGCCGCTGATCTTTCGCGAGGCTCAAGCTCACCGGCCGCAATTCCGGCAGCCACGACGAGCAGCAATATTCCCTGCCGCAACGGCCCACCCCTGACAGCCGCTTCGCCTCGTCTCGGGCGCCGATCTGGCGCAGTTCGATACGCGTGCGGAATAGGGACGCGAGATCGCGCACCAACTGCCGGAAGTCGACGCGGTTTTCGGCGGTAAAGTAGATGGTGAGTTTCTTGCGGTCCCACTGCCACTCGGCGTCGGAGACCTTCATCGGCAACTTGTGTTGGGCGACTCGTTCCCGAACCTTGCGGCGGACGTCTTCTTCGGCTTTGCGCAACTCGGTTGCGACGTGTGCCTCTCCGTCGCTTGCGCGTCGTAGAATCTTGCCCTTGGCCTCGGGGGGCGAGTCGGACCCGCACCCGTCACATCCGATGCGGCATTTCTGCAGCACCGCTTCGCCGACGGCGGAGACTCGCCCGAGGTCTTGCCCTCGCTCCAACGCCACCACGACCGCATCCCCGGTGGCGAGCGCCGTCCCTTTATCCGCACTGAAGAACTCTCGCCGGTTGCCCTTGAAACGGACTTCCACGAGTTCTCGATTGTTACCGCTCAGTGAAACTCCCCATTTCCATGTATTTCTTGGCCCGCGACTGGACCAGTTTCTTGGGATTGATCTTCGCGAGCTCCTTGAGATGCCGTGCCATGACTTCGCCGACGGCGCGCTTCGTCGCGTCCGCATCGGAGTGCGCCGCACCCGGCGGTTCGGGAATGATTTCGTCAACCACGCCCAATTCCAGCACATCTTCCGCCGTCAACTTGAGCGCCTCGGCCGCGCGCTCTTTCTGCGACGCATCGTTCCAGAGGATGGCGGCGCAGCCCTCCGGAGAGATCACGGAATAGATCGCGTGCTGGAGCATCAACACGCGGTCGGCCATTGCGAGCGCGAGCGCCCCGCCGGAGCCTCCTTCTCCTATGACCACCGCAATGATCGGCGTTTCCAGCGAAGCCATTGTTTCCAGGTTTCGCGCAATCGCTTCGGCCTGCCCGCGTTCCTCGGCGCCGAGCCCCGGGTACGCTCCGGGGGTGTCAATGAAGGTAATGATCGGAGCCCCGAATCGCGAAGCCATCTGCATCAGGCGTAACGCCTTGCGGTACCCTTCCGGGTGGGGCATGCCGAAATTGCGCCTGAGGTTCTCCTTGGTATCGCGGCCCTTCTGGTGCCCGATGACGACCACCGGCCTTTTGTCGAAGCGCGCCCACCCGCCGACGATGGCGGGATCGTCGCGGAACAGACGGTCGCCTTTGAGTTCGACAAAATCGGTGAACAGGCTCCGGATGTAGTCGAGAGTGTACGGACGGCGAACGTGCCGCGCGACCTGTACTCGCTGCATGGGTGTCAGGTCGCCGTAGATCTCTTGCCGCAGATCTTCCAGCTTACGCTCGATGGGACCGATTTCACTGTCGACCTCGAGGCCGCGCTCGCGCGCGCGACGTTTGAGATGAGCGATCTGACGTTCTAGTTCGATCAGCGGCTTCTCGAAGTCCAACGCGAGTGCCACGGTTTATCTCGCCTTTACCAACGCGACCCGATCCGCGCCGACGAGATTGCGCAGCGCGGCCAAGAAATCATCCGCGAGTTCTACCTGCAACTGCCGCGCTTTCATATTCACGGTCACTCCATCGCTGTCGGTCCACTCTACCATGACCGGAGACGGCCCCGGATACGACGCGCACAGGGCCGCCACACTGGGGCCAGCCGTTGGCTCGGGTCCCTCGCCCTTCTTCCAGCGGATGACCACGCCTAACGCACCGCCATCGCGAAGTCCGTTCAACGGGCTGGCTTGCTCGACGATGAACGGCGCGCGATCCGCTCCGCGGTCGCGCGCGCTGTAGCCTCCAACCAACAAGAGGGGCGCCTCTGCGACGATGACACCGGACAACTTCTTCCAAGTCTCGGGGAACACGATGGCCTCGGCGGTGCCATGGAAATCCTCCAGTGTTACGCGCGCATATTCGGACCCTGTCTTTCTGCTTATCCGCCGGTTCACCAACGTCACGACCGCGGCCACCGACACTTCGTGCTCGCTCCACGTGCCGAGCGTGGCGGTTGTCCGAGATCCGAACAACGCGACCTCCTGGCGGAACTTCTCCAACGGGTGACCTGAAATGTAAAGCCCAATGACGCTCTTTTCCCGTCCAAGGCGTTCGGATTCTGTCCACGCAGGCACGTCTGGCAGCGTGATGCGGCCTGCTGGCTGCCCTTGCGCCGCCGAGTCACCAAACAGCGAGACCTGCCCCGCGTCACGCTCGGCTTGTTTCACCTGGGCTTCTTGAAGCGCCGGGTCGACTCCAGCCAACAGCTGTGCCCGATGCCCTCCGAGTTGGTCCAGGGCCCCGGCCGCGATGAGTGCCTCGAACACCCGCTTATTGCACAGCCGCAGGTCGACCCGCTCCGCCACATCGGGCAGCGAGGCGTACGGGCCATCCCGCTCACGACCGGCGATGATGGACTCGATGGCTCCGCGGCCGACGTTCTTGACGGCCCCCAGGCCGAAGCGAATCTGGCCGTCGCCGATCACCGTAAACTTGCGGCCTGACTCGTTGATCGACGGGGGCAGTACTTTTATGCCGAGTTCCCGGGCTTCGTTGATGTACTGCAGCACCTTGTCGGTGTTGCCGATCTCGGACGAAAGCAGCGCCGCCATGAACTCGTGAGCGTAGTGTGCCTTGAGCCAAGCAGTTTGAAATGAGATAATGCTGTACGCGACGCTGTGTGACTTATTGAAACCGTATCGGCCAAACGTTTCGATCTGCGCCGCGATGCCCTCGATCGTTTTCCGATCGTGTCCTCGCTCTACCCCCCGGTCCACGAAACGACCGAGTTCCCGCCGGATCAGTGGGGCATCCTTCTTACCGACCGCCTTCCGTAGCACGTCGGCCTCGGCCAAACTGTATCCGGCGAGCACGTTGACGATCTGCATCACCTGCTCCTGGTATACGATGACCCCGTAGGTTGCCTCCAGGACTTTCTTCAGATCTTTGTGGGGGTAGGTAACCGCCTGCGTCCCTCTCTTCCGCTTGATGTAGACCTTATGCATTCCCGAATCCAACGGCCCAGGTCGCACGAGCGCGTTGGTTGCCACGAGGTCGTCAAATCGGTCGGCACCCAATTGCCGCAGCATGTCGGTCCCCAACGCCGATTCGAACTGGAAGACGCCAGCGGTGCGACCGGCGCGAAGCATCGCGTAGACATCGGGGTCGTCGTAGTCCAGCGCGTTCAGGTCCACCTTGATTCCCCGGCGCTCCTCGATCATCACGCACGCGTCGTGGATGACTGTCAACGTCCTCAGCCCTAGCAGATCGATCTTCAACATGCCCGCTTCCTCGAGCGCGGTCATGTCGTACTGGGTGATGATGGTCGCCTCCCCCGCGCCGTTTCCGGCGCCCCTTTGTTGGGGGGGCGTGCACACGGGCACGTATTCATCCAGCGGCCCCGGCGCGATCACCACGCCCGCGGCGTGTACCGACGAATGACGGGAGAGTCCCTCGATTCGCTGGCTGAGGTCGATGAGCCGGTGAATGTTCTCGTTCGACCGGCTCAGGTCGCTCAGCTCCGGGATCTTCTTGACCGCCTCTGCGATGGTGAGCGAGTACGAGGGCCCCGACGGAATCAGCTTTGCGATCTGGTCTGCGTCACTCAGGGGAATCCGCAGCACCCGCGCCACGTCACGCACCGATGCCCGGGCTCGGAGCGTTCCGAACGTGATGATCTGGCCCACGCTGCTCCGCCCGTACCGCTGGCGGACGTATTCGATCACTTCCCCGCGACGCTCGAAACAGAAATCCACGTCGATGTCGGGCATGGAGATGCGTTCGGGGTTGAGGAATCGCTCGAACAGCAAGCCGTACTTGAGCGGGTCTACGTCCGTGATTCCGAGGCCGTAGGCCACGATCGAGCCGGCCGCGGAGCCGCGGCCCGGGCCCACGGGGATGCCGCGATCACGGGCGGCCTGAATGAAATCCTGAACGATGAGGAAATACCCCGCGTACCCGGTCTTCGTGATAACGCCAAGCTCGTAGTCGAGCCGTTCTTTTACCTCTGGTGGTGGGGGATCGCTGTAGCGGCGTGCGATGCCGTCCGTGGCCAGCTCGACCAGCAGGTCGTTGTCGCTGGCGTACGACGCGGGACGTGGAAACTCCGGGAGGTAATAGCGCTTCTCGAAATCCAGCTCGCAGAGGTTGGCGACCCGCTGTGTCTCGTCGGCGACCTCGGGATGGTCGGGGAAGAGGACCCGCATCTCCTCCTCTGACTTGAGGTAGCTCTCCTCGCCGTGAAAACGAAACCGATCTGGGTCGTCCAGATCTTTTCCGGTACCAATTGCCAGCAGAACGTCGTGCGCCTCCGCGTCCTCACGTCTCAGGTAGTGGGCGTCGTTCGTGACAACGACAGGTAGACCCAGATCCTGTGAAAGCTCGAACATCCCCTTGGCGACCAGTTTTTCATCGCTGATGGTGTGATCCTGCACTTCCAGCCAGAATCCGTCGGGCCCGTAGTTCGACGCGAACCACTCGGCCGACTGTCGGGCTTTCTCGTAATTGCCCTGCCGCAACCAGAGCGCTACCTCCCCCGAAAGGCACGCTGCGAGGCAGAGGATGCCCTCGCGGTGGCGTTCCAACACCTCCTTGTCTACCCGGGGGCGGCGGTAAAACCCCTCGACGAACCCGATCGACGACAGCTTGATCAAGTTGTGATACCCTTGCCGGTTCTTCGCCAACAACACCAGGTGAGAGTAGTTCGCCGGCGCACCTTCCACCCGTTCGCGCGCCCTGCGGGACCCGAACGCCAGATACGCCTCGAAGCCAAGAATGGGGCGAATCTTGGCGGCCTTGGCCTGCTGGTAAAATCGCCAGGCCGCGTGAAGGTTGCCGTGGTCGGTGATTGCCAGGCTGTCCATGCCCATGTCGGCGGTTCGCCGGATGAGATCCGGAATCCGGTTGGCGCCGTCGAGCAGCGAGTATTCCGAGTGAGTGTGTAGGTGAACGAAGCTCACTGTGCCTTGATTCGTGTGGAGGAATGGGTCCTGCCGTTCGGCCCAGAACACCGATAGGGCAAAGGCCACGTGCCCATCGGCTGGCTTCGAGATAATCGAAAGCTACCCTGGCTCCCGGGCGTTGTCAAAACATGATTGCGAGCTGTATCCGGTTGTAATATAAAGAGTTACGATATCTGGTACGGACCTGGCCGTAGTAGCTGTGGTGGCCGCCTCGGCGTCGGTTTGGCCGAACGGATGCGGTGGCGAGGTCGGCAGGAATCGGTTTCATTGCAGCGGCCGATCTCCCTATGCCACGGAGTCACACAGCCAACATGCTACCGAATCGGGGCTCGATGATCGCCAACTACCGGCCAGCCTTGCGATGGTGGGGGTTGGTCGTGTTGATCGCGGCAGTCACCGGAGGGTGTCTCACCGACGAAGACAGCGGTCCGGAACCGGCGGCGATCGCCAAGGTCGCCGAGACCGACGCCCAGACCGCTCCGGGACGCAGCCGCGTGCCGCTGCGCGTCACCGTGGTCTCGAGAACCGGGGAGGTGGTTCCGCGCGTTGCAGTGCGGTGGTCCATCACGAGCGAGCCAGCTGGTGGTGGCTCGCTCAGCGATTCGGTGACCGTGACCGATGGTGTTGGAACCGCGCAGGTGCGGTACACCCTCAGCCCCGTCGAAGGCACGAGTCTCGTACGAGCGGAGTTGGAGAACGATCTGAGCAAGGCGGTCGTTTTCACCGTTACCATTTCCAGAACCCCCATACTCACGGCTGTCACGCCAACGAGCTTTCAGGGCGGCGATCAAGTCGTCGCTGTTGGAACCAATCTGACGGCCGCGACCTCCTTTACCGTGGGTGGGATCGAGGTGCAGCCGGCGACGGCCTCGCTTTCCGATACGAGCGTGACGATCCGAGTTCCACCATGTTTGGCGCCGGGGCCCGTGGGGTTTCGTGCTCATGCCGGGAACGCGACATCCGATCCGGTTTTCGGCGAGTACACGGCTTCCGCGGGTCTGATCTCACTGCGGGTCGGAGAGTTCGTTTCCCTGTCGCCGGCCATGTTGCAGGGCTGTGCCACCTTTGCAGGAGCCGGTCCCAATGGAGCTGAATATCTCATAGCTCCACAATCGGTTTCCGGTACTCCGGGCGAGTCGGTGGGATACCGACTGACCGCCGATGCTCCCACTATGCCCATCCAGCGCGAGCACCAGGGGCAGACGCGCCTACCGCATGCGGAGCGGTTCGACCTGTACCTGAGGCAGCTCGAGCGCGAGATCGCGCGGCTCCCTCGTCCAGCGGCTGTGGATGCCCCCCCCAACGCCCCACCCGCTCCGGCGGCGGCGATCAAGCCCGGGCAGCGGAGGAATTTTGAAGTCTGTGGGAGCATTACCTGCAGCCTCGAGGATTTTCGAACCGTGCGGGCGGAGGCAAAGTATGTCGGTTCGCACGCGGTGATCTACGAGGATATCGACGCGCCCGCGCCTGGCCTGACTGCCGAAGAGTTCGACGAGTTGGGGTCGATGTTTGATGACGACCTCTACGGGGTGGCTACACGCGCCTTCGGGGCAGAATCGGATGTCGATAATGACGATCGGCTGGCCATCCTCTTGACCCCCGTCGTAAACGCGCTGACGCCGAAGGAGACGTGCGAGCAATCGTTCATTGCGGGGTTCTTTTTCGCGGTCGACATCAATCCCGGAAGCATCAACGATCCGCGTTCCAACCGGGCGGAGGTGTTTTTCGCCATCGCTCCGGATCCGGAAGGGACGGTGACGTGTTCGTTCTCGGTACAGCGGATACTGCAGCAGGTGCCGGTGACATTCATTCACGAGTTTCAGCACATGATCAACTTCCACCAGCATGCCATGCTTCGCACCGGCGCGCTCGAGGTGTTGTGGCTGAACGAGGCGATGTCGCATCTATCGGAGGAACTCGGTGGGTTGCATTTCCGCGATCTTGGCAATCAGGCACGTTTCAACCGGTTCGTGGGCGGCAACTTGGTCAACGTGTACGACTACTTGCGCGACCCTGGGGCGGTATTCGTCCTGCCGCCCAGGGACGGGACCGGGACGTTACAAGAGCGTGGGGCAGGTTGGCTCTTCCTGCGGTGGCTCGTCGATCAATTCGGTGACGGTCTGCCCCGCATTTTGTCGGAGACCGATCTGACGGGCAGCGACAATGTCGAGCGAGCCACGGGGCTCCCGTTGAGTAAGTTGTTGCCTCAGTGGTTCTTGGCCACGTGGGTATCCGATCTTCCGGACTCGATCCTGGCCGACTCCTTGAAACCCGCGCGGCTGCGGTACACGACCTGGAGTTTCCGGACCACGTTCGAGAGCTTCAACGAGCAGTCGGCTGATCGGTTTCCCTTCCCCTTCCCACTCGTCCCGGTGGTGTTGCGGTCTCCCTCTTTCGACCGGCAGGGCGTGCTTCGCGCGGGATCGGGGGACTATTATCGCGTGCTCCAGTCTGCCGACGATGCGGGATTCCGCGTGGCCTTCACCGATCTCACCGGTGCGACACTGTCAGGTGCCGTGCGCCTCAACGTGCTGCGTATTCGGTGAGACGTCCTCCCGTGTTGGCATTTGGCGAGCCAAGAGCCGTGGCTTTCCCAGCGACATTCGTTCGCGTTTGCGCGGTGTGTGCCGGGCTCTCAGTGGGCGGATCACCGCCGGTGACGGCTCAGCCTGCGGGCGAGTCGGCGCTGTGGGGGGTGGCGGCTTCGGTTCGCTCGGCGGGGCTGAACGGCGCCGGTGTGGCGCTGGTCGGGACCGCCGGCAGCGTGTTCACCAACCCGGCGGGCCTCGCGACCATACGCCGCGTGGTCCTGGAAGTCGGATACCAGGCCGCTCCATTTGACGCAGTCCTCACCACGGCGGCGGTCGGGTGGCGGGTGGGCCAGTTCGACGTCGGCGTAGGATTGCAGCACTTCGAGTTCGGAACAACGCCGGTGCCGCAGATGCCGGCCGGTGCCCCAGCCGACGCAAGCGAACTACTGGCCGTCGGATCGCTGGTGTATCGTTTTGGCCTCATTGCCTTGGGCGCCACAGGCAAGTACGCGGCACAGGACCTCGTAACGTTGCGGCACAACGGCGTGAGTGCTGATGTCGGCTTGGCGATCGCCGTGTTCGACATCATGGCCCTTGGGTTTGCGGTTCAAAACCTCGGTGGCAATTGGCGCGGCTCCGACTTCAAGATGGCACGGCTAATACGAACCGGGTTTACGATGAACTACGTCGATCCGCAGGGTACCGTTCGACTGCTGTCGACGATCGAGATACAGTGGCCGGAGGGTCGGCGATCGCGGGTCGTACTCGGTGGGGAGGGAGGGATCGTTGTGGGTGGTGTGGGCATCGTGGGGCGTCTCGCCCATAAATCCGGTCTGGCCGCATCGGATGGCGCGGCCATGACGTACGGTGCCACGCTGGAACTGGGGTCGATCGATGTGGACTTTGCTTACGAGCCGAACGATGTCACCGACCGACCGTCTCGCCGCATCGGCCTACGGATGTCGCTCTAGCCGCGGATTGGGTGGGGTCCCTCATCTGCCGCCCCGCAATGCCTCCGCCTCGGCGACGCGTTCGAGGGCAATGGCAAGGGCCGCGGTTCGCCAGGGCACGCCGCGTTCTTCAGCCATGTGCCGCACAATATCGTACGCCTGCGTCATCTTGTTGCGCAGGCTGCGATTGACCTGTTCTAGGGTCCAAGGTTCCTGTTGGAGGTTCTGGGTCCACTCGAAATAGCTCACCACCACCCCGCCGGCGTTGACCAAGAAGTCCGGTAGCACCTGAATCCCTCGAGCCTCCAATTCCTTGTCGGCAATGGGCGTAGTGGGACTGTTCGCGGCTTCGACGATGACTTTGCAGTCCAGCGTCTTGGCGTGTTTTTCCTTGGTTATCACGCTGCCCAGCGCTGCAGGAATGAGCCATTCGCACGGCATATCCAAGAGTTCCTCGTTCGTGATGTGGTCGCCACCGTCGAAGTCCCACACTGACTTGTGTTCTTTGTACGCGTGCTGGAAGAGTGCCGGCATGTCGAGTCCGTTTTTGTTGTGCAACCCTCCCTCTGCGTCACTGACGGCGATGACCTTTGCTCCCTCTTCGTAGAGAAAGAGTCCGAGATGCGCGCCGACGTTGCCAAAGCCCTGAATCACGACTCGTCCCCCCTTAAGGGGAACGCCCGTGTCGCGGCTGTAGTCCCGCATGATGAACAGTGCGCCCCGTGCGGTGGCTTCTTCTCGCCCGAGTGAACCACCGAGCGCTATCGGTTTGCCTGTCACGGCGGCTGGTGTGTACCCGTACTTCGCCGAATACTCGTCGAGCATCCAGGCCATCACCTGCTGATTGGTGTTCATGTCGGGGGCAGGAATGTCCCGATACGGACCGAGCAACAGTGCGATGCGGCGCGTGAATTGGCGGGTGACGCCCTCGAGTTCTCGCTGCGAGAGCGCGCGCGCGTCCACCTGTATTCCTCCCTTGGCGCCGCCAAAGGGAATGTCGAGCAACGCCGTCTTCCAGGTCATCGTCGTCGCGAGTCCCAACACCTCCTCCTCATCGGCTTCGGGATGGTACCGCACACCGCCTTTGGTCGGGCCGCGCGCGCCGTTGTGTTGTATCCGATAGCCGCGAAATACCTCGAGCCGTCCGTCATCCATCCGAACGGGAACTTCGACTGACACCGAGCGAAAGGGCATCCGCAGAAGCAGGCGCATGGACTCATCGAGGCCGATCAGGTCGGCCGCGACGTCCAGCTGGCTCTTGACGATCTGATTGATGCTGAGTCGCTGGCGATCAATCGTGGGTTCGGACATTACGGATCCTTCGGCAAGCAATGGGTGCGGCGCTGCGGTGAGTTATTCGGCCGCCAAGGCTTACGGCGTTGGGCCCGGGGAAACCACATCACGGTCGGCGACGGTGGCGCGAGGGTGTTGGGCCATCACGAGGGCGTCCGCCGAATCGATGCGGAACGGTAGGGGGTCGCCGTTTTCCTCCAGGCCACCTACGACGTCGGCGTGCGAGGTTTCGTCGGCCGGGTGCCACAATACGAAGATCAAACCACGGCCTCCGTCACGAACGCTCTCGACGAGACTTCCCCATTGGAGGTCGTCCTTGGGAGGTCGCTCGGCGAGTATGAGCGGCACACGTTCCCCGTTGACTTGGTCAGGCGAATCAACGGCGAGGCCGAACTCGTCGGCCATGGTGGTCCACAGTGCGTCCTGCCCCACACCGATGACTTGTCCGAAACTCCAGTCACGATCTCGAGCCAAAGTCACAAACGCCTGTAGCAATTCACCGCTCGTGGGTGGTGGCCCTCCGTCACCGTCGACCGCGGCGAGTACCACCGTCCCGTGTTCTGCAAACCACCGCTCCGCACGCGTCAGCTCGTTAGGGCGTCTAGGCGCAAAATCGCCAAGGCGTTGCGTGACGTAGACCTCTCGTTGAATCTCGGCGCGTTGGCCGTCATGGGTTGCAGAGTGCATTGCCGCTTCGAACGCAACAGTGGCCGCGTAAAACTCGCCTGACTCCCGAAGAATGCGGCCGCGCAGTGTGAGCGTTTCGGTGTGCGGTTCCAGGGCGAACGCACGATCGAGAGCCGCTAACGCGCGTGATCCCTCGCCGATCCGGTGCGCGGCATATCCCAACTCATGCCACGTGAGCGCGAGTCCCGGATCTCGGTCCACCGCGACCTCCAACGCTTCTAGGGCCTCCGGAAACCGCTTTTGCTCGATCAGTGCCGCTCCGCGTAGTGCGATGGGGAACGCTTCCCTCGAGAAAGTGCGTTCGGCATCCGCCGCCAAAGCGAGTGCTTGCTCAGCTTGGCCCGATCGACGGAGGAGGTCGAAGCATTCGGTCCAACTCGCCCGCAGGCCCGGCTGGCGATCCATGACCTGTCGGTATTCCTGCTCCGATTCACGCACACGGCCTTCCTGACGGAACCGGCGTGCCTTCGCGAGACCCCGCTCAGAGGGCTCGTTGGGAAAGATCTCGAACGACGAAGTGGTGCGCATATCAGCGAATATACCCGCGGGACCGAAGATGACTAGGGAAACGCAGCCTTCACCGGAGCCCGCCGGTGAAGCCATATTATGACCCATGACTATCGAAAATTTTGTTCACGAAAGTAACAAGACGACGTTGGAGCAACTCAACGCATTCTTGCGCATTCCCAGCATCTCGACTTCCCCACAGCATGATCGAGATTGCCGTAAGGCGGCGCAGTGGCTTGCGGATCACCTGGACGGCGCGGGTTGCACCGCAACACTGCTCGGCAGCGACACACATCCCGTTGTGTGGGCGGAGAGCCCACACGTACCGGGTCGTCCCACCGTGCTGGTATACGGGCATTACGACGTCCAACCACCGGACCCCCTCGACCTGTGGGACACGCCACCGTTCGAGCCCACGGTCAGAGACGGGAATGTGTACGCTCGCGGCGCAACAGACGATAAGGGGCAAGTATTCTCCATCGTTGCCGCGTATCAGGC
>SMUY01294184.1_pt1 | contig 16238 bp, 18 predicted proteins | sample 2456441 | NCBI WGS metagenome assembly SMUY01 (sample SAMN11095931, study PRJNA526329) | marine sediment metagenome | biome: Marine sediment; feature: Surficial sediment; material: Deep marine sediment; isolation source: Hadal surficial sediment | place: Pacific Ocean | collected 2014-11 | depth...
ATGTTTGCTGCCACCCATGAGCGTATCGATAACATCGATATCTTCATCGCCGCCGCTGCCGTCGCGGACTACAGCATCGCCAGGGTACAAGAGCACAAGATCAAGAAAACCGAGGCGGAGATGTCGATCGAGCTCGTGCGAACGCCCGATATCCTTGCATCGGTTGCGCAGCTGGAAAACGGTCCATTCACGGTGGGCTTCGCTGCGGAAACGGAAAAACTGCGGGAATATGCAACCTCCAAGCTGAAGAAAAAGAATCTCGATATGATAGTGGCCAACCAGGTCGGCGAGAACCGGGGTTTCGACAGTGATGACAATACGGTTGATGTTTTCTGGGCGGCCGGAGAGCAGTCATTTCCGATAATGGCCAAATCAGAGCTGGCGGTCGCGCTGATAAAACTGATTGGCGAGCGATACCTGGAAAGTTCCGCACCCGGGACAAGAGGCGAATTGCCAGACGTAGCGGCCAGGGATTGACGAGCGAAATCATTGAGATCAATTCCACTTAAGATTCTGGATTCACGTGTAGGTGACTCCATACCACTTCCCCAGTATACAACCGGCGGCGCCGCCGGCCTCGATATGCGCGCCTGCATCGATGATGCCCTGACCGTGGAACCAGGGCAGACCGTGTTAGTGCCCTCGGGCCTCGCCATACACATCGAGGACACTCAACTTGCGGCCGTGCTGTTGCCACGCTCGGGACTTGGCCACAAACACGGGCTGGTACTGGGAAACCTGATAGGACTGATCGATTCCGACTACCAGGGTCAGATCTTTATTTCCTGCTGGAATCGCAGTCAGAAGCCCTACGAGATTCAGCCGGGCGAGCGCATCGCACAGATGGTATTCGTGCCGGTCGAGCAGGTGAAATTCGAAATCGTCGAGGAGTTCAATGACTCCAGCCGCGGCGAGGGCGGTTTCGGTCATTCCGGCACCACATAAAAAACCGCGCTGTAAGCGCGGTTTTAATTCAAGATTCCGTTTGCCTAGTTCAAACCCTTCAGTCTCCTGAATCGATCGACGTCGCCATCGAAACGGGCAACAATACTCTGCTCGTCCTCATGAAAGCGCTCGAGATTCGCCTGGTGGCGCTCGACCGTCTGCTTGGTCGTTGCAATATCACTGGCCAGGTCCGGATCGATCATTTCGGCGTCGGGATCAGCACTGTACGGCTGGTAGCTAGAGGCCTCTTCCTGCAACGAATCCAACCGGCGTTTGAGGTTGCTCAGGTACAGCTCCGTTACCCGGGACTGGGCCTGAAAAAGCTCCACGCGCCGATCACGGTGGAGCAGGATTTCGTCGACCGTCAGATAGGTGGCGAGCAGGGCCTGGTCCTGACGGCGTTGAAGGTCCCGCTTGAGCCGGAGGTCATCCTGCCGTTTATCCTCCGCGATTTCTTCTGCGGTCCTCTTGGCACGCATCACGCTGACGGTGATGCCATGAGTATTGACGACGTGCCGCTCGAGATCGGTGTACTCCGCCGGAATGCTGTCACCGTAATGCACGATGCCTTCAGCATCGATCCACCGATAGACTTTCTGCGTTTTCTCTGCAGCCGAGGCAATCAGTGGCAACAGCATAAGTACAGTGATGGATGTGAGCAAAATTCTCATTGGCCAAATATCACACAAAAGGCAAGCCGTGAAGAGGGACCAGTTCAAGAAATCAAAGCCTGATCGTCGGCCTGTGTTTGGTGAATTTCCTATGCTTCTGTACGGAAATCAATAACTTAGCTTTAACTCAGCCGATTGTACCGTATTTCTTACTATATTTTAGAACAGGCTCAAGGTATTCCGCGTATTCGCTTGATTCTTCCAGCATATCGATCAGATTCTCGAGCTTGAGGATGCTGATTACCGGCATTTTCAGGCTTTGCTCGAGCTCCTGCACGGCGGATCTGGAGTCCTGTCCGATTTCCTGGCGGTCCAGCGAAATGACCAGCCCTGCTGCGTCCGCACCCGCGGCGGTAATGATTTGATGCGCCTCCCTGGCCGCGGTTCCCGCTGTAATGACGTCGTCCACGATCAGGACCTTGCCGGCCAGCGGTGCGCCGACGATGCTGCCGCCCTCGCCATGATCCTTGGTTTCCTTGCGGTTGAATGCGTAGGGCACGTCGACATCGTGATGCTCCGCCAGTGCCGATGCGGCAAGCGCAACCAGCGGGATGCCCTTGTACGCCGGCCCGAAAAGCATGTCGAATTCCACTTCCGAGGCCGCGATTGCAGACGCGTAGTACCGACTGATCTTCGCGGCAGCGTAGCCGCTGGAAAACAAACCGGCGTTAAAAAAATAGGGGCTCTTACGACCGGATTTTAGGGTGAACTCGCCAAATCGTAATGCGCCAAGCTCAAGGGCAAGATCGAGAAATTCCCGTTTGAATGCGCGCATTTTTTTGACTTTGACTCTGCTTCTGTATGATGGCCCGCTTTGGTGTCGTTGTAATCGCAGCTGGCCCGGACCCGACGAGTATGCCACACAGATTCACCCAATACCGTACTTGCAATCCCCTCAACCTGCAAAATAGTTCTATCGAACACCAGGGAGAAAACGTTTGTTTCGAGTAGTCAGCCTGAACGCCAACGGCATTCGTGCGGCGGCGCGAAAAGGATTCTTCGAGTGGATGAGAAGCCAGAATCCCGACGTCGTATGCATCCAGGAGACAAAAGCCCAGGTTCAACAGTTGACTGACGACTGCTTTTCCCCGGCCGGTTATCACTGTTTCTACGAAGACGCTGTCAAGAAGGGCTATAGCGGCGTCGCAATTTATTCGAAACAAAAACCGGAAAAGGTAATCCACGGTTTCGGCATAAAGGAATTCGATGACGAAGGACGTTACCTCGAGGTGCGCTTTGGGAAACTCGGCGTTGTGTCGGTCTATTTGCCATCGGGATCTTCGGGAGAAGAGCGGCAGGAGGCAAAGTTTCGATTTCTGGAAACGTTCGTACCGCATCTGCAGAAGTTGCAGCGTCGCCGGTCGGAGTACATTCTCTGCGGTGACTGGAACATTGCTCACAAGCAGATTGACATCAAGAACTGGCGAGCCAACCAGAAGAATTCAGGCTTCCTGCCTGAGGAACGTGCGTGGATGGATGATCTGTTCGGATCGCAGCAATATGTTGATGCGTTTCGCGTTATAAATGAGGAAGAGCATCAGTACACATGGTGGTCAAACCGGGGACGGGCCTGGGATAACAACGTCGGATGGCGGCTTGATTACCAGGTCATCACGCCCGGGCTGAAGGACAAAGTCATTCGCACCGATATCTATAAAGCGGAACGATTCTCGGACCATGCGCCTTTGATTATGGATTACGATTGGACGCACGGTGACTAGCACCACTATCGATAACGCTACCGAGTCTCCCGGCTGGCGCTATTATCTGCAGAAGAACGTTCTTGTTATCTTCTTCCTCGGCTTTTCGTCGGGGCTGCCGTTTCCGCTGGTTTACTCCACTTTATCCGCCTGGCTCGCAGGAGCTGGCGTCGAACTTAGTACGGTCAGCACGTTCGCCTGGCTTGGCTTCGCCTATAGTTTCAAGTTCGTCTGGGCACCGATTGTCGATACCTTGCGGCTTCCCGTTCTGACCCGCCTGTTAGGCCGCCGTCGCGCATGGATGTTGCTTGCCCAGCTGTCGATCGGCGTGAGCCTGTTCGTCCTTTCCGGCTTGGACCCGACGCAAAACATCGAGGCCTTTGCCCTGGTTGCGGGTGCGGTCGCACTCTCGTCGGCCACACAGGATATCGTCATCGATGCCTACCGAATCGAGAGCGCCGAGAGCAGAATGCAGGGCGTATTGGCCGCCGCATACCAGTACGGCTATCGTGTGGCGATGCTCGTCGGTGGGGCCGCTGCGATGGCTATCGCCGAGTTTGCTCCATGGTCGACGGCCTACATGGCAATGGCAGGATGTATGGTCATCGGCATTGCGACGACATTTTCGTGCAAGGAACCTGTCTCGCGGATTAAGCAAACTTTTGACACCGGTTCGAACGCAATCGAGAAAGTCGTACATTGGTTCGCACACACTGTTGCCGAGCCGTTTGCAGATTTTTTCAAACGATTTGGCCGATTCGCAATCGTCATGCTGGCATTCATTTCCCTGTATCGCCTCAGCGATTATGTGCTCGGCATCATCGCCAACCCCTTTTACCTGGATATTGGCTATTCCCTGCTGCAGATCTCCGTCATCGCAAAGGGGTACGGTCTGTGGGTGTCGTTAGTGGGTGTCGGTGCCGGGGGCTGGGCTGTGGTGAAGTTCGGCATCGCCCGCTGCCTTGTCATCGCAACGATTTTGATCGCGAGCACGAACCTGTTCTTTGCGGTAATGGTAATCGTAGGGCCCGAACCATGGATGCTCGCGGTTACGATTAGTGCGGATAATCTGGCCCAGGGATTCTCTGGCACTGTGTTGATAGCCTACTTGTCGAGCCTAACGAACTTGTCATTTACCGCAACCCAATATGCATTATTGAGTTCGTTCATGTCGCTGCTCGGCAAGTTTTCTGCAGGCTACTCAGGCAACGTACAGGAGTCTATCGGCTGGCTGGGTTTCTTCCTCTATGCAGCGGCACTCGGGATACCAGCCATCGTTCTGGCAGTTATCGTGGCAAAACGCCACGATTCGCTCGTCGGATCTGATTGATGGAGACAACCAAAGTTGTCGTTGGGCTGGTCAGTGATCTTGACGACCCGGGGTGCCGTGAATTTACGATCGGCGAAGGCGACTGGCCATTCAGGGGATTCATCGTTCGTCAGGGTGACGAGGTGTATGCCTATCAGAATTTCTGCATGCACGCCGGTCATCCGCTCAACTGGAAACCAGACGGTTTTTTGACCGGGGATGGCAGCCAGATTATCTGCTCATCACACGGCGCTATCTATGAAATAGAGAGTGGCGAGTGCGTCGCGGGCCCCTGCCCGGGCAGGAAGCTGCGACCGGTCGAGGTGGAAATAAGGGACGGAGAGGTAGTGGTGAGAGGTCCGGCCAGTCTGGCGGTATATCGCGGCTAAAGCCGCTCCTACTCTCTTTTGTCGAGAAAACTCAAAGGATCGTGATAACCCATCGGGATTTCGCCATTGTCTTCACCGAAAAAATCCTCCGGATCCATGTCCACCGAACCCGACCAGTCCTCCGGCGCACCCACGCGCTCAAGCAGCATGCTATTCCAGGTATCGAGATCAACCTCATCAATTGTTCCGTCGAAGAACTGTACTTCAATCGTCGCGTCTTCGTCATCGACCGCAACAATCTTGAGGAGATTCCCGTTGGTCCGCCGGTACCAATTCCCAATGACCGGGTATGCGATTGCCATGCCTCTATCCTTTCTGTGACTCCATCCCCACTGTCGAATTTCCTATACCCTGATTTATAGAGCAATAAGGGAAATGCGCAAGTCGGTGCCTGGCAGTCTGACGAAACACTATGTTTTTCAACAGACTGCTAATTCCTGATAAGCAGCCAGTCCCAGATGCTGTGACCTTTGCGCAATCCACGTTTCTCGAACCTGGTCGTTTGCCGCTCCAGTGACTCCAATCCGCCCTTATGCATGTGGCGCTCAGCCAGCGTGAACTCCGACGACTGAGCAATTACCTCGTCAATATGCTCCGCGTAATTTTCCCAGTCGGTCGCAATATGCAGCGTTCCGGTCGGCGCGAGCCTGCTGGCGGCCAGTTTCAGGAAAGAAATCTGCACGATGCGGCGCTTGTGGTGCCGCTTCTTGGGCCACGGGTCGGGGAAATAAAGATTGATCCGGGCAAGTACCCCATACCCGAGCTGGTGTTGCAATACCTCGATCGCGTCGTGTTTGATAACGCGAAGATTTTTCAGGTCAGCGTCCTGCGCATTGAGCAGGCAGTGACCAATACCGGGTTCGTGTACCTCGACGCCCAGAAAGTCGACCTCCGGATTCTCGCCGGCCTCGCGTACCAGGGATTCACCGTTGCCGAAACCGATTTCAAGAATCCGTTCGGCTGAACGGCCGAAGACTTCGTCAAGATTCAGGGTTTGTGCTGTAAAAGCGATGCCATATTGTGGCCAGAGCTCGTGGAGTGCCCGATCCTGGGCGGGCGTGATGCGCCCGGTCCGGCGCACGAAACTGCGGATCGTGCGCCTGCCTGATGGTGCCCGGATCATGCCTGCATTGTATCCAAAGCGGCCATCCGGTTATGCACCGGCACCCGATAGATCCGCGTCAGTGGCGCGGCCGGCCGGCGAATATCGCGAGGACGCCAGCGCCAATCAGCGTCCATGCGAGCGCCGGAAGAAATCCCCAGGTCAGGATCAGTGTCCCGGTAATAATCGTGGTGGCGCCCACCGCCAGCCAATACCGTTGCTTTTGCTGCTTTTTGAGTTGATCGCGAATTTCCCTCAGTTCGGGCGCTTGCACCCTGACCTGAAGCTTGCCGTGTGAGATTTGCCCCGAGAGGTAGCGAATGACTCCCGGCAATTCCCTGAGTGCTTCCCTGATCTGCGGCAGGTCTTCACGAAGATTCTTCAGCATGGCACGCCCACCAACCTGCTCATCCATCCAGCGTCGCAATATCGGGTGTGCTGTCTTCCAGAGATCGAGCTCGGGATAGAGCTCCCGGCCAAGGCCTTCGATGTTGAATAGCGTTTTTTGCAAAAGGATGAGCTGCGGCTGAATTTCCATGTTGAAGCGGCGCGCTGTATCAAACAGGCGGAGCATTACCTGTGCGAAGGAGATTTCCGCCAACGGCTTGTTGAATATTGGCTCGCAGACAGAACGCACCGCGGATTCCAGCTCGTCGATGCGGGTATCCGCCGGCACCCACCCGGAATCCAGGTGTAGTTTGGCGATCTTGTGATAGTCACGATCGAAAAACGCGAGAAAATTTCCGGCGAGGTACTGTTGGTCGTCCGGACTAAGCGTGCCGACGATGCCGAAATCGACGGCCGCGTACCTGGGTTTCTCCGGATCGTCGACCTGCACGAAAATATTCCCGGGATGCATATCGGCGTGAAAGAAGTTGTGCCGAAAAACCTGGGTGAAAAAGATCTCCACGCCATTTTCTGCGAGAACCTGGATATTGGCGCCGGATTTTCGCAAGGCCGTCATATCACTTATCGGGATACCGTAGATCCTTTCCTGGACCAGAACTTCCGGGCGACAATAATCCCAGTACACATCCGGTACGTACAAAAGATCTGAGCCCTCGAAATTTCGCTTCAGCTGTGCCGTATTGGCGCCTTCCCGCATAAGGTCCAGTTCATTGATGACGGTCTTCTCGTACTCGGCGACGACCTCGAGTGGCCGCAGTCGTTTGCCATGCACCCAGTACCTGTCTGCAAGTGCGGCGATCGCATACAGCACGTCCAGATCGCGCTCTATTAACTGACGTACTCCGGGCCGCAGCACCTTGACGATTACCTCGGTGCCATCCTGCAGCGCGGCGGTATGCACCTGCGCGATCGACGCCGCAGCGAAGGGTTCCTTATCGAAGCGCGCGAAGACCTCATGCACCGATTTGCCGTAAGCCTTTTCCATGATCTCGATAGCCTGCTCCGCAGGAAACGGCGGTACCCGGTCTTGCAGCATTGCGAGTTCGTCGGCGATGTCCGGGGGCAGTAAATCGCGCCGCGTAGAGACTGCCTGCCCGAATTTGACGAAGATAGGACCGAGTTCCAGCAGGGCAAGCCTGATGCGTTTGCCGAGGGGCTCCGAGTAATCGCTGCTGCGCGGGAAAAGATAAAAGAAAAACCGCAGTGGCCGCAGGAAGTGCGTTTTGCTGATGAGGTCATCCAGCCCGTGCCGTACCAGGACTCGCTGAATCCCGATCAATCTCGCTATAGTTTTAGTCCGCCACACGACTCAGTTTCCGCGCTCCGCTTCGAGCCGCTTCACGCGCGCCTCAAACCTGGCAACGTCATCGCGCAGTGATTCGACTTGCTTGCGGAACACGTCTGCTTCGTAGCGGCTCGGCACTGTGCGACTTTCCTCCTGCAGGTATTCAGTGACATTCTGTCGCATTGTGCTTCGGACGCCCTTCCCCCAGCGCCCAATGTTGCGTGCAAATTCGCCCACCGTGTGCGCGACAACGTCACCGACAGCACCGGAGAACTCCTCTTCAAGGTCAGGACGCCCGTAGCGCAGCAATTTCTGAAATTGTGTGGCAAGTTCTGCATCGCCCGTCAAATCGACCACACCATCCCGAATTACGGCGTCGCCGTCACGGCCTGCGAGCCTGGCCAGAGACAGCAAGGATCCCGATACGACAACGTCGGGATCGTCGCTAAACTCGCTGGTAAGAAATATTTCGCCGGGCCCGACGATGATAAACATCGCCAGCGAAGTATCTTTTACACGAACCGCAAACACGCGGTCCTGCAGTGCGGCGCACAATTCGCGAGCAGGCGTTTTAGCCTGGATCTGCCGATTGAGCAATGCCGCGAGCGGCCGCAGAAATGTCTCAAGCGGATTCATTCAGATCTGGTATCCGACGTGCAGGGCAACTATTCCGCCCGCCAGATTGTGATACCGGCAACGCTCGAACCCTGCGTCGCGCAGCATGCCTGTCAGTGCCTCCTGGTCAGGGTGCATGCGAATCGATTCGGCCAGGTATTGATAACTTGCCTCATCATTGGCCACGAGCTTGCCAAGAAATGGCAGTATCTTGAAAGAATACAGATCGTATGCGGGTTTGATCGCGGCGGATGGTTTGGAAAATTCAAGAATCAGCAATTTTCCGCCTGGCTTCAGGACGCGCAGCATGGAAGCAAGGGCCTTTTCCTTTCTTGTGACGTTGCGGAGGCCAAAAGCGACCGTAATGCAGTCGAAACTCGAAGAAGCGAATGGCAGGCTCTCGGCGTCGACCTGAACGATCGAAAGGTTTCCGGCAACCCCCGCATCGATCAACCTGCTGCGGCCATGTTGCAACATTCTGGCATTGATGTCGGCAAGCACAACATGCCCGCTGCTGCCGACCTGTGACGCAAATTTACGGGCAAGATCACCGGTACCGCCGGCAAGATCGAGTACAGCCTGGCCGCGCCGGACGGCCGCCTGCCCGATAGTGAAGTGTTTCCACAGCCTGTGCAGGCCGCCTGACATCAGGTCGTTCATCAGGTCATAACGGCCTGCCACGGAATCGAAGACACCTTTGACACGCCGCGCCTTGTCTTCGACGGGCACGGTTTCAGAGCCAAAATGTGTCGTTTTTTTGCTCATCGCGTCAGCCGTTCGTAGCGGGTCGCCGAGCATACCCCGCCGCCTTCAGGCGGTCGAGATAAGCCTGCCATTTGCTGTCCCGCTCCGCGCCGAGATCGTAAAGATATTTCCAGGTGTAGAGCCCGGTATCGTGACCATCGTCGAACACGAGGCGTACCGCATAATGTCCAACCGGCTCGATGGCCGTGATCTGAACATGCTCCTTGCCGGTCTGCAGAACTTCCTGTCCGGGGCCATGGCCCTTGACCTCCGCCGATGGTGAATTAACGCGCAGGAACTCGAATGACAGTTCAAATCGATTGCCATCGTCGAAAGCAACTACGATCTGCCGCGATTTTTTTTGCAGTCTTATTTCTGTCGGCGTGTAGTCCACGACCTGATTCCTGTATTATATTTTCAGGATGTTGCTAGAGGATATATCTGCTCAGGTCCTCGTCTTTCGAAAGCTCGGCCAGGTGGTCATCAACGTAGCCAGCATTAATCTGCACGTGCGATCCGCTCTTGTCCGAAGCCTCGAAGGAAACCGTTTCGAGCAGGCGCTCCATCACGGTATGCAGGCGACGGGCACCGATGTTCTCAGTGTTCTCATTGACGGTGTAGGCAACCTCGGCCAGGCGGCGCACACCGCTCTCGACAAATTCCAGGCCGACTTCCTCGGTCGCAAGCAGGGCTTTGTATTGCGATGTCAGCGATGCATCCGGCTCAGTAAGAATGCGCACGAAATCTTCGGTAGTCAGTGATTTCAGCTCGACCCTTATCGGGAACCGTCCCTGTAGCTCCGGAATCAGATCGGACGGTTTGGATACATTGAACGCACCGGACGCGATGAACAATATGTGATCGGTTTTGACCATGCCGTACTTGGTGTTGACAGTCGAGCCTTCAACCAGTGGCAGCAAATCCCGTTGTACTCCCTCGCGTGATATATCGATGCCAACTGTCTCTGATCGCCGCACGACTTTGTCGAGTTCATCGAGAAACACAATGCCCTGTTGCTCGACTGCCTCGAGTGCGCGTGACTTCAACTCCTCTTCGTCGATCATCTTGGCCGCTTCTTCGTCGCTCAGCAGCTTCAGCGCTTCTTTGACTTTCAGCTTTCTGGTCTTCTGGCGATTGCTGCCCAGATTCTGGAACATGCCCTGCAACTGGCTTGTCATTTCCTCCATGCCGGGTGGTGCCATGATCTCGATACCGATCGGATTTGCCTGAACGTTTATCTCGATTTCCTTATCGTCGAGCTTACCTTCGCGCAGCATCTTTCGAAATTTCTGGCGCGTATCGCTTTCCTGAGGTTCCGGCTCGCCCTCGGCGGTAAAGCCAACGCCCCTCGGTGACGAAGGAAGCAAGGTGTCGAGGATTCGATCTTCTGCGGCGTCCTCGGCCCGGTGACTGACTTTCGCCATCTCCTCTTCGCGGGTCATTTTGACTGCAATGTCCATCAGGTCACGAATAATGCTGTCGACCTCGCGGCCGACGTAACCGACTTCAGTAAACTTGGTCGCTTCGACTTTAACAAAAGGTGCTTTCGCCAGCTTCGCCAGTCGCCTGGATATTTCAGTCTTACCGACGCCGGTCGGCCCGATCATCAGAATATTCTTCGGCGTTATTTCGCTGCGGAGCGGTTCATCAACCTGAACCCGGCGCCAGCGATTCCGCAGTGCGATGGCAACCGCTCTCTTCGCCTCGTCCTGTCCGATAATATGTTTGTCCAGCTCCTGGACGATTTCTCTTGGTGTCATTTGTGACATGAATGATATCCGTTACGAATTTGCACGGGGCAGCTCTTCGACTGCGATGTTCTGGTTCGTGAATACGCAGATTTCGCCCGCAATATTGAGTGCTTTCTCAGCAATTTCCCGTGCACCCAGATCGGTGTTAATAAACAGCGCCAATGCCGCAGCCTGCGCATACGGGCCTCCGGAGCCGATAGCCATTAAATCGTGTTCCGGCTCGATCACGTCGCCGTTGCCGGAGATTATCAATGAACTCTCTTCATCAGCAACGCACAAAAGTGCCTCAAGTCGTCGCAAGCGCCGATCGGTACGCCAGTCCTTCGCCAGTTCAATCGCGGCGCGGGTTAGATTGCCGTATTGCTCCAGCTTGCTTTCGAAAAGCTCGAACAGGGTAAACGCATCGGCGGTGCCACCGGCGAATCCGGCGATTACGCGGCCGCCAGCCAGGGTCCTGACTTTGCGGGCATTACCTTTCACGACGGTATTGCCCATACTGACCTGGCCATCACCGGCGATCGCGACCTTGCCGTCGCGGCGCACCGAGATAATTGTCGTCCCTCGAAATTGTTCCATTTAGTCGATCCTTCGGAATCCTGAGATTGTAGGAGCCCTTCCTAAGCGGGCGATCTTCTTTCCGCCGGCGTGGCGGATTCGTCCTTAACAAACATTAACCGGCGTGTTTTCAACTATACCGGTTAATGTTTGTCGCCCGCTTAGGAAGGGCTCCAACGATGCCGTGCTACAGTCTTTAACAGCTGAATATTCGGAATTTTCCGCCTATATTGATCACTCAGACGTTTTTTTGATGCGTGCCCGTGGGTGGGTCTTGTCGTATATCTGGGCCAGGTGCTGGAAGTCAAGGTGTGTATACACCTGGGTGGTGCTGATATCGCTGTGGCCGAGGAGCTCCTGGACGGCGCGCAGGTCGTGACTCGATTCCAGCAGGTGGGTGGCAAATGAGTGCCTGAACAGGTGTGGATAGACTTTGGTGCTGATGCCCTGCTTTTTTGCCCAGTAATCAACACGGGCCTGCACAGAGCGCGGGCTTATGCGGGTCCCTTTCCTGCTGACAAAAAGGGCGCTCTCATCGTTGGCGGCCAGCGTCACCCGTTCCTTCAGCCAGGCGGCCAGTGCCTCGAGGGCGTATCGCCCCACTGGCAGGATACGATCCTTGTTGCCTTTGCCGGTCACGCGGACAGTCGCATCGGCAAGATCAACGTCGCCAAGATTGAGATCCGTCAATTCGGCCAGCCGCAATCCGGACGAATACATGAGCTCGAGCATCGCCCGGTCGCGTGCCACTAACGGCCCTTTGCCGGAGAAGTTCAGGAGACGCGCCATCCGGTCGGCATCGAGGTTCTCCGGCAGCCGCTTGCCGGCTTTTGGCGCGCGGATCGACTCTACCGGATTCTTCTTGACGTGTTTCTCCCTCAGCAAGTAACGGAAAAACGTTCGTGCGGCGGAAAGCCGGCGCTGGATGCTCCTCGGGGAAAGGCCCTTTCGAAATGACGAAGCCGCATACGATCTCACGGTGTCGTGGTCGAGCTGCGGCCACCGTTTAATATCGATCTGCTCGCAGTAGATTTGCAGCGAGATCAGGTCACGCCGGTAGTGTTTGCAGGTGAGTGCCGAGAGCCGACGCTCGTATTCCAGGTGCCGGATAAATCTGTCGACCCAGTCTCGCTCACTTTCGATCACAATGCGGTTCTGCTAGTAGCGCTTTATGGCCCCTGCTACCAATTCGCCCAGGCGAGTCAGAAAATCGATACTCATTCCCGGATGAAAATGATTCGCGTCAACACTGCCAATGGCAAGGAAGCCGACTTCTGACTTCTTCCCCAGGGGAATCAAAGCTGCCGAACCGACCTCATCGGTTTCTTTGCCGAACAGGAAATCCCGTTGTGCATCCCGAACCTGGCCGCAACGTGGCCCGCTACCTTCCAAAAACGTGTCGAAAGCCCTCAGAGACTCGTCGCCACGTTCTACGGCCACGAAAAACCGGCCTAATCGAATGTTCTTGAACATTTCGGGGTTACCGAACAGCACCAGGATCGACTGGTCCGCGCCGAATCCGGCTCGAAGCGATTCCTCGATACATCTGAGGGTTCCGCTGAGGTCCGAAGCTGCAAGCATCTGCAGTGCCAGGTGGTGAATTTTGGTCGCCAGCGCGTCATTCGCTCTTGCGACCTCGATCAGGTCCTTCAGTTTTCGCTCGAGTTTCAGGTCTCGCTGCCGCAGGACCGAAACCTGGCGTTCAACCAGCGAAACTGTGCCGCCGGCGACGTGCGGCAGCCGGAGCGAGCCAAGAAGCACACTGTGTCGTTCGAAAAAATCCGGGTTCTCCTGCAGAAAGTCGTGCACTGCATTCTCCGACAGTTCTTCCTCGATAAAATCCGGGTTGCGCTGCGTGCTCATAGGCCAGAAATTCCCCTGAAATTACGATTTCCCGCAGATCCATGACCGTTCGCCCTGGTTCCGTTGCAGCTTAACACGACTTGGCGCATCGACTGGGCCCGGCAAAATGGGCCGATGGACTTTTACGGCCACCGACGGTAGTTTACATAAACTAATTATCACAGCATAAAAACTTCTGCCAAGGAATACCAATGCGGCACATTATGGTCATGAATGCCAAGGGCGGCTGTGGTAAAAGCACCCTTGCAACAAATATTGCTTCCTATTTTGCGGACGCGGGATATGCGGTTGTGCTGGCCGACTATGACCCGCAGCGCTCCAGCATTGACTGGCTCGAACGGCGGCCGTCCAATCGTCCGGAAATTACAGGATTGGAGGCTTACAAGGATGGCCTGAGGCGGGCGCCACGCAATGCGGATATTCTGGTCATCGATGCGCCAGCTCGATCACACGGCAAGGAACTGACGGACCTGGTCAGGCATGCCGAGACGATCGTCGTTCCCGTTCTGCCCTCGACGATCGATATGCAGGCATCGGATCGCTTTATCAAAGAACTGAAGGCCGTCGGCAAGATTGACCGCAAAGAGGCCAAGATCGGCGTGGTAGCAAACCGGGTTCGCGAATATACCCTCATATTCGAAGAACTCGACGAGTACCTGACAACGGCGAGAGTGCCCTACATTGCTGCCTTGCGCGAAGCGCAAAATTACATAAGGGCATACACCCGCGGACTCGGAATTTTCGAGTTGCCGGAATATCTCGCATGGCCCGACTGGGAGCAGTGGGAACCGCTGACAAAGTGGTTGCGCAGCGTGCGCAGCCAGCCGTAGGAGCCCGGCCTTGCAACAGTTTTGTTCATTATCGTTGGTCCGCGCCCGCAGGCGGATCGAGGTGAGATATCGCGGGTAGCGGCGAGCGTGCGACGAGGTCCAAACCGGCCCGATAGGCCTCGGCTGCCGCATCGCCCTCGCCGAGCCGGTTCAGGAGACGGCCGTAATCCTGGTATGCCTCCGGAGTCGGACGCATCGATATGACCGTCTCAAGATAACTGCGGGCTTTACCCCAGAGTTCATTGCGCAGACAAAGCCGCGCTGCCGCAAGCAACAAGTCAGCATCGTCGCTGTGGTTCCTGAGCCAATTCTCGGCTTTCTTTAGCTGCCGGGGAGCATCGCTGCCCTCGATAATGCCGAACAATCTAACGAGTTCAGGTCGCCACTCACGGCGGAGGTCGGCGGCGAGATCCTTCTCTGCCCTGTCATGCAAACCGGTACGGATCAGGCTGCCGTAATAGGTTTCAAGCAGGCCTAAGTCCTTTCTCTGGTCTTTTGAAACATTCTTCCAGGCGGCCAGGACGGCTTCGCCGTCAGCGCACAATTCAAGATGTTCCTGATGCGCCCTGAGCGACCACTTGGTCAGCGTTGCATCGTCAAGCCGTCCGTATCTTTTTAGCTTGGGCAGAATCTCCGACAGGTGCGGCCAATCCTCGAGCCGGTAGTAAACTCTGCCGAGCAGAGCCAGTGCATGGCTGTGATTAGGCGAGTTCTCTTCGATCTGCCGAAGCGTGGCAAGCGCCGGCTCATACTGCGCCTGGTCGAGCTGTAATTCAGCCTGCGTCAACAATACCGCGTTGGCGGCCTCGGGCAGATTTTCATATGCCTCACGCAACCATCGATCGCGCCGCTCATCCTCTCCGAGCAGGTGTGCGGCGCGCGCCGCCTGCAAATAATTAAGAAGTGGTGCTTCGCTGACATCGGCAGACCGTGCAAGCAGGCGTTCACCTTTCGCGAAATTACCTTCTGCAACTTCTATGACGCCGCGGGTCAATTTCTGACCGGCACGACCGGTTCGATAACGGCCCGCCGCCTCGCCAAGTTTTCGCGGGGCGCGAAAGAGCTTCACAATCAACCAGGCAGAGACGATAGCCAGGAAAAACAGCGCCAATAGAACCGGCACCGACATCTCGACCAGGTAGCCGCGAAAACTGATGACGACATAGCCGGGATCGGCCAGCAACAGGTTGGCGGCGAGCGCACTGACTACCAGTGCAATGATGACGAGCAAGCCGAGTTTCATTGCAGAGGCTCGTCTGCTGGCTCGTCTGCTGGTTCCACGACAGGTGTGGCAACTGCGTCGGCCAGCGCATTGAATTGCCGCAAAAGGCTCAGGGACTCTGAGATATCCGGCACTGCAACAGAAAACACGCTGCCACGGATGCCGGTGATTGTTTGCAGCGCACTTTGCACCGGGATGCTCCCGGCGTCGTAGTACTCGGTGAGCCAGGCGGCGGCGTCATCCAGGCTTTGTTGAAAAATGGTCTCTTCGCCGCGCAACATGGCGAGCCTGGCTGCCTGCAACTGCAACGCCAGATTTGCGCGCAAAAAGTACTGTGCTTCCGGTGCGATGAGCGGCTTCAGGGTCTCATCCGCACGCCGCACTGAAACGATACCCTCGAACGCGCTCCTGAGAGACGCAAGCGCCCGGTCGGTGCCGGTCAACTCCGGGTCAACCACGGCTTTGTCGTCCCCGGGCAGGGCGATTTCCTGTCTTAGCGGCAGGGAATCGACGACAGCCGCAAGACTGGCAAGCGTCAGCGTTACGCCCTCGATGTCGGGCTCGTTCACGGCGCCCAGCGCGCGCAATTCGTTGGCAAGCGCCCGCCGGACATCGGTGAGTGCAGGGTTGGCAAGCTGCAACAGGCGCTCATCGGCGAGGCCGAGAGCGAGACTTGCCAGCCGAGGACTACCGGCAAGCTGCAATTGTGCATTCGCAATCTGCATATAGTATTCGGCCTCAGCCAAAAGCCAGGCGTTTCTTGCACCGGTTGAAATGCCTTGCAGCGAGGAAACGCTGCCCTCAATTGCGGACATGCGGCCGGGGAGAGATTCTATCTGCCGTAACTGG
>SMUY01107665.1_pt1 | contig 16216 bp, 14 predicted proteins | sample 2456441 | NCBI WGS metagenome assembly SMUY01 (sample SAMN11095931, study PRJNA526329) | marine sediment metagenome | biome: Marine sediment; feature: Surficial sediment; material: Deep marine sediment; isolation source: Hadal surficial sediment | place: Pacific Ocean | collected 2014-11 | depth...
ATTTCCGGTTGCGGCTTTCCCTGGCTCAGGCAGTTGCCGCTCGAAAAATGATAACCCTCCGGCAAAGGACGGGGCGGAAGCTCCGCAATGATTTTCCAATGCGCTTTGCCTTTCGCATCGTTATAAAGAAGACGACCCATCCATACGATTTTATTGGAACCGAAATTCACCACCTCGATGGCGTAGGTCCCCTGGCCTTCCGTTTCCAGCAGATAACCTATTTCCGTTTCGTGCGCATTGGGCATCGGCGGTATTTTGAGCCCAACATAGTTAATGGCGGACCCGGATTTTTTTACGGCCGGGGAGTCCGAAGGTTTCTTCGATGGATGGAGTGCCGACTTGTCCGGCGTGGACGAACAGGCCGTCCAACCGACCAAGAGGCAAACCAGGCCAAACCATCGAAGAACCGCCATTGAGCGTCCCGATTTCCGGATGTGCTTGCTAAATTTTGGACCCACTTTCCAACCCTCCGTACAGGAAGGCCCAGGTACCCCTCCAGGCGACCCGGACTTCGGTTATCCCAATCCGTCTGAAAACCGCCGCTTCCGGATATGCGCGGGAGACGAATCCACATGCCCTGAACAGGCTTTCAGGCGCCGGGGAATCCCCTTTATCCCGCCCCATTCTCGGGAATTTGGGCTTAATCAGATCATATTAGTCTACTTAGGTATTCTATGCATTTCCATGTAAATATTGGGGTCCGGTTCAAAGGGTTTGAATTTTGCGGTGTTAAAATAATCAAAAAAATCAATGATTTGGACAGGAATGCCGTCACCGGTTAACGGTCGGGTTCGCCATCCACATCCGGGGCATTCAGTAATCTATTTGCCGACGGCGGGCTTCAGAGGTTGGAGAACGCGTCCAGAAGAAGCCCCTCGCGCAGGCTGTATTCGCTGACCGTCAGGTGGGGGCAGTCGAAGGTGTCCATGGTTTCCAGCACCAGGGTGGTGCCGGCGATGATCAAATCCTCCCGGCCCCGCTCGAGGGTCTGGATCTCCAGCCGCTGGGCCAGGGATTTGGATTTCAGATCCTCGAACAGGCGTTTTATATTTTCCAATGGCAGGACCAGGCCGTGGATTTTCTCTGGATCGTAGGGGAAGATATTTTGGTCCATGGCCGCCAGGGTGGTGACGGTGCCAGCGGTGCCGATCAACACTTGCGGACGGGGTTCGCCCAACCGGAAGCGGACGCGGTCGAGTTGTTCCCGGACATGGTTTTTCAATTTTTGATATTCGCCGGTATCCACCGGGTGTCGGGAGATGAATTGCTCGGTGAGGCGCACCACCCCCAGAGAAGTGCTGGCGGAGGCCAGCACCTGTTTGTCCTGGGCAACAATAAACTCGGTGCTCCCGCCGCCGATATCGAAAATCAGGGCGGTGCCGGTTTGCGGCCGTTTCCAGAACACGCCCGCGACCGTCAGCCGGGCTTCCTCCTCCCATGAAATCACCTCGACGTCCAGTCCGGCCTGCTCCTTGACCAGACGCACAAACTGATCGCGGTTTTCCGATTCCCGCACCGCGCTGGTGGCCACCACCCGAACCGGCAGGTCGCCGTACTCCCGGCAGGTGTCGCGAAACTGTTTCAGCACTTCCAGCGTCTGTTCCATCCGGTGGGGCAGTAACCGTTTTTCGGAATGGAGGCCCTCGCCCAGCCGGCAGATGACCCGCCGGGAAGCCACTTCCGTGAAACCACCCGCGCCGTCGGCTTTCATAATGAGGAGCCGGACCGTGTTGGAACCAATGTCAATGGAACCGAAGTGTGTCATCCAGCTAGGTGGGTAACAGCGTATCGCTGTCTATGGTCAGCAGCAGGTAAAATCCGATAAAGATAAACAAGAGATTGGGACCCCAGGCCGCCATGAACGGGGAAAGCACGCCTTTGTAACCCAGGGAAATGCCCAGCGCATAAAAGAAGGTGAAGACGAACCCGGTCACCAGGCTTATCCAGACGCAGAACAACAGGCCTCCCTTGCGGCTGGTGCGAATGGACAGAGGAATGCCGATCAACGCCAGAACCACGCTGATAAAAGGATAAGACAATTTCTGGTTCAAATCGATCCAGGTGCGGGTCGAGTCCAATCCTTCCTTTTCCTGCTTCAGAATGGTTGCGTACATATAGCGGGCGCTCATTTCTTCCGGGCGTTTTTGCAGTTTTTTGAAGTCGGCGGGTTTTTCGAGCACCGGGAAGGTTTTTTTTTCGAAGTATTGGGTGGATTTCACTTCGCCCGATTTGAAGAAACGGACGTACCCGTTGAAGAATTCCCACTGCTTTCCGTTCCATATTGCGGACTCCGCATCGATGCGGTGGCGGATATCGGGATGGTCGGCATCGAAGGTATACAGGCTGACTCCCTTCATGAGAGTCCGCACGGGATCGTAATAGTTTATATTCCAGATGGCGCCGTTGCCGGACCGGATCCATAACCGGTCGCGCGCTTTATCCGACTGATCCACCGCGCCCCGCACCTTGATGTTGAACAGGTAATTCATTTTCTGGCTGGTGACCGGTGTGACATATTCATTGCACACCACAAGCCCCAGAGCCAACAGCGCCGCACAACTGATAATGGGAAGCGTGAGGCCGGTAACCCCGATGCCGCAGGCCTTCATGGCGGTGAACTCGTTGTTGCGGGACAGGGTGGCCAGCGTGATGACGGTGGCGAGCAGAACGGATTGCGGCGCCATCAATGACAGGATGAACGGAATTTTCAACAGGTAGTACATCAGAAAATCCGAAACCTCGCCGTTTTTGGTGACGAATTCGTCCAGCCGTTCGAAGCCGTCGATGATGATAAAAATTCCGACCAGACTGAACACCGTGAGCAGATAGGTTTTGATAAATTCTCCCAGGATGTAGCGTTTCAATAAACTCATGGGGAAACCGGGGCTCTTTCTCTTAGTGTTCCAGTTCGGTAATCGCAACCGACAACGCCGCCTGCACCGGTTTTAAATCTTCCCGGCGAAGGCAGGCCTGGCGGACGGTTTCGAGCGCCGGTGCGATATAGGGCAGATAACGATCGTTGTTTTTGACGCGGCTTTGATAGGCAAAGGTGCCGGCCGCCTTCAGGCTTCTTTGTACGGACATCCAATCGAATACGCGCAGGAATTCGTCGCGGTCGATGGCTTGATGGTCCAACGCCTGTTTCTGTTCGATGAATGCGTCCGCCAATTCCCAGACCAGTGCGTCGGGAAGCAGCCGATAGGAGTCGCGCAGCAGGGAGGCCAGGTCGTATTGGCTCGGTCCCATGCGCGCGTCCTGAAAATCCAGAAGCACGAGTGCGTCCTTGTGGACCATCAGGTTTCGGCTATGATAATCCCGGTGAGCGAAGCAGGGCGTCTGCCCGGCGAGCGTTTCGCACAGGGCGATCAACGGTTGCCGGATGGACTGCCGGGTGGTTTCGCTCAAAGGATTTTGCCGGACGCCTTCGATAAAATGCTCCAGCATGAAATCCATTTCCCACATCAATTTGTCCACGTCGAACTTCAGGTGATACGCCGGGCAGTGCGAACCGATGGTTCGCGTGGCTTCGGTCTGCATGACCGCGAGCAGGTGTACGGCTTTGAGGTACCATTGTTTTAAGGTTGCCGGGTCTGCCGATTGAAGATGCGCTTCCAGGGTCGTGTCTCCGCAGTCCTGCAACCACAGAAGTCCGCGCTGGGAATCGAAATGGAACAGCTCCGGCACCGGCAGATCGATCCCCTGCAGAAATTTTAAAATGCGGATGAAATCGGTTTCCCCGCTCGCGTTGGGGTGTTCCAGTTGCATGAGGATCAAAGTCCGCGGTTCGGGAGAACCCTCCGGATAGGCCAGCGACAGGCGGTAGTACTGGCGCGTCGAGGCGTCACCCGGCAGGGGTGAAAACGCGACATGCGCCACCGCCCGGCCCAGCACTTTTTGCGCCGCGTTCGCCAGGACCTGCGCGTCGAACCGGGGTTTCACCAAGGGTTCCCTCAAGAGAATGTTTTTGGGCATGAATTCCGGCAATTTAGAAAGTTTAAGGATATCAAATCAAATCATCGAAACAGGCTATCGATCTCTTTATAAATTATAGTATACTACCGCCTCACCTCCGGGGGCAAACCCCGTCTGTTCGGTTGTTGGAGGTGAATTTTTGCGTTTGATCGAGTTTTTTTTGGAGTTCGAAAATCTGTTTTTCTGCAAAAATCAAACCGTTTACGGCTTTGGAACATCCCAATCCAGACCTGTATGCGGGTGATTCGTAATTCGGAGGAGGAGTATGCCAAAACCTACACATCATATACTTGTATGCACCAACCAGCGGCCCCCCGGACACCCCCGAGGGTCCTGCGGCGAACACGCGGCGAACGAGGTGTTTGAAAAGCTCAGCATGGGCATCGAGGAGAAAATGCTGTTCGGCAAAGCGCTGATCACAACCGCGGGTTGTATGGGCCCCTGTTCGATGGGTCCCGTCGTCGTGGTTTATCCGGAAGGCGTCTGGTACACCAAGGTCAAGCCGGAAGATGTGGAAGAAATTCTGGAATCCCATATCATCGGCGGCAAAAAAGTGGACCGGCTGGAACTCCCCGAAGAAATGTGGGGATAGTTTTCGGATCAACCCTCTAATAATTAAATGGGGTCATCTTATCCGGGGGGATAAGGATGGCCCCGTTTGGATTGGGCCTGGTCACGGATGATCCGCCATCCGTTGCAACAGCAGTTTCCACAATTCCTTGCGGCCTTTCTGGTTTTTACTGGAATAGGCCACCAGTTCCTTGTCCGCGCCTTCCAGAAACGCCGCTCGAATCTGTTTGAGTTGTTTGCTTTGTTCCGCCTGGGACAGTTTATCGGTTTTCGTGGCCACCAGTATGGTGTCCACCTGGTATTGCTCCAGCCATTCCTGCATGTGCAGATCCAGATCGGTCGGCTTTCTCCGGATGTCGAGGATCAGCACCACCGTGCGCAGATTGTCCCGCTTCAACAGATACTGTTCCACCAGATCCTGCCATTTTTTCTGGACCGATTTGGGAACTTTGGCGAACCCGTACCCGGGGAGATCGGCGAACACCAGTTCGTGGTTTACGTCGAAAAAATTGATCATCTGGGTTTTTCCGGGAGTGCCGCTAATCTTGACCAGTTTTTTACGGTTGAGCAGGGAATTGATGAGCGACGACTTGCCGACGTTGGAGCGTCCGACGAACGCGACCTCCGGCAGAGACGCGCGGGGGTACTGCTCCGCCGAAACGGCGCTGATCAGGAATTCGGCGGAAACGATCTTCACGGCCTGAACCGGTTGATCACCAGGCCGGAAAGCAGTTTCGGGTAAAAGTAAGTGGCCTTCTGTGGCAGGCGGATGCCCTTTTCGGCCAACTCGCGGACCTGGTCCATGCGCGTAGCGTTCATGAAGATCACTAGGTCGAACGTGCCCGCATCCATGTTCTCCATCGCTTCCGCCGTGCGGACGTTGTAGGTGATGTACTGCTGATGGTCCGGGTTGCGCGTGTCGATCCCCAACAGTTCCCGTAATACCAGGGTATGCAATTGGTACACATCCAGAACTTTCAGCTCGTTGGCGTCGTCCTCCATAAAAGGAACCACATTTTCAATATTCTTGAGTTTCAAAAGCAGGGCCTCGCCCTGGCCCAGGTACGCGACAAAGGCGACCCGGTCGCTTCCGGCTTGTTCGAGCCGGGTGGTGAGTTGATCGGCGGACTGACTTTTGGGCAGGGGTTCCACCTCAAAATAGGGTTGCAGTTGCTGGATGCATTGGTCGCGCGTAAAAGGTTCCGGGCATTTCAATTGACGGTGGATCGGATAGATCGCCAGTGACTGCGCGTCCAGGTTGGTGAGAAACATCATGACATGCGCCGAATCGGGAACCTCCGCGCCGTGTTCCTGGTGATAGGCCAGCGAGGTTTCGTAACGGTGATGACCGTCCGCGATGTACACTTTCTTGCCCTTAAAGCTCTCCGTTAAAAACCGGATCGAATCAGCATCGTCCATTTTCCACATGCGGTGGATAACCGAGTCCTCGTCGATTTCCGTCAGCGGCGGTTGTTGGATGATTTTCGCGAGTGTGCCGTCGATGGCTCCCTCCGTATCCGAAAACAGACTGAACACCGGGCTGAGGTTGGCCCGGCAGGCGCGGATCAATTGCGCGCGGTCCTTCTTCGCCTTGGCGAGAGTGAACTCGTGCGGGCAGATGTTGCCTTCGCTGAAATCCTCCAGTTTCACCCGCGCGAAAAATCCGATGCGGTTGTTGGTCTTTTCATTGAACGTGTATTCCTGGCTGTAGACGTAAAACGACGGTTCCGCGTCTTCCTTTAAAATGCCCTGCGCCTGCCAATCCGCAAAATCTTTGGCCGACCGCGTGTAACGGCTGTTGGCTTCGTTGTCGTCCTGGTATTGCTTGCCGAGTATCAACCGCACCACGTTGTACGGGTTGCGCGCGTACAATTCCTCCTGCATGTCCGGGCGGATGACATCATACGGCGGCGCGATCAACTCGGAGAGCGGGCCGGCTTGTTCTTCGTTATAACGCAGGCCGTTGAACGGCACAATGTCTACCATGATCGCTACCTATCGTTTTGAAATGTTCTGATGGATTAAAAATCAGGACACCTGCAGAACGGGAGATTGCCGGGGTGCGCACAGGGGGCGTTCCTGAAAATCATCGGGGGCTCACTATACTATCTTTGAGGTTGGTTGACAATCCAGGGTTACAGGGCTTCGCACCGGCACAATTCGCGGATGTAACTGACCAGGGAATGAATGGTGTCCTTGTCCAACGTGTATTCCCAGCTGGGCATGCAGGGCGCCCGCCCCACCGCCAACCCGCCTTTCTGAATGGCGGTGAACAGATATTCGTCGCTCCGGGTTTCCAGATAGTCCGCCTTGGTGTGGTCGCGCGGCGGAACCGTCAGATAGGGAGCGTTGATGCCATTGCCGTGCCCCTCGGTGCCGTGGCATTGCGCGCAATAAAACTGATAGGTCTGGCGGGTCTGTGCCGTGACCGGATGTGCGCGGGATCCGTGGGCCGCCGCCGGTGCTGTGGGAGCGGATTCCGCGGGCGGCGCGGCGGGTTTTTCTTCGGCCGGGTCCGGGCCGCACCCGGCGGGCAGAGCCCACAGAATCAGTCCCGCAATTATCAAGAAGGCGCGGTTCATTGGCCTGGATCGTCCTTTGTGTGGGACATAATGTACTGGGTCAGCTGTTTAAGAGTTTCCTCGTCAAAACGGTACAGCGGCATTCTCCCCTGCGTGGCAAAGGCCTTCGGGTTTTTCAGCCATTGATACACCCACTCCGGCCGCAGGCGGTTTCCCGCGTCGAGCAGCGAAGGACCCGACACCCCGCCCCGCGGCAGGCCGGCCAGGTTGTAACTCTGGTGACAGGCGATGCAACTGTAGTCCCGCTCGAACAGTATTTTCACCCGCACCCGAGCGCCCTTGGAAAGAGCCGGCAGATTCAACGGCGGGGACTCTTTCAGCGTTTTCAGGGACATCAGATAATCCGTCATCTGTCGCGCTTCCTGGGAATTCAAAACGGGATGCGGTTCGGTGCGCCGTTGTCCTTTTAAAAAGCCCGGATCCCTCGTATGCCCTGCCGGCCGGATCGCCTCCGGATGTTGTAAAAAATTCTCCAGCCATTTCTCCTGGAACTTGTCGCCGGCGAAAAACAGATCCGGTCCGTACTGTTCCTTCTCTGCCGGACCGCTGGCAAACCGGTGGCAGGTATCGCACTGCTTTTCCTTCACCAGTGCTGGGGCGGCCATGGCTCCGGCGGACCCGGTGACTGCGATCACCCAAAACGCCCCGGTCAGAAAAAAATGTTTAGGGTTGTTCATTATCCAATACTCCCTTTTCCGGAAGCGGCGGGGGCGTTGGTGCGGGGTAGCCGGGGATCAGGTCGATAAAAAAATTGGGAGTCGCATTGTCCTGATCCAGCTGAGGCGGTGCCGGAAAGGTATCGGGCTCTTCCTGGAGTGCGGGGACATGCGGCTCCTCAACCGCCGCTTCGATCTCCGGCGCCGGTTCGGGTTTTTGAGTTTCGAAAAATCGATGCTGGTCCAGATCGTAATAGAGGAGCGTTTCTTCTTCCGTCGGCGCGCCGAACTGTTCTTCGTTCAACTTATGTTTTAAATCGTAAGGGAAATCGTCCCGGATCAACAGCCGTGACAGGCCGCCCCGTCTCAGGTCCAGATAGCGGTAGGCGCGGTACCGGTCCGACTTCTTGAGCAGGGCATTGATCTCCTTGGATTTCATGAACCGCAGTTTTCCCTTGGGCAGGGGATTCTGAAGATTCCAGCCGTTAAGCGACACCATCTGTTTGATCTGAAATTGCGGCAGGACACGGTTGGACCGTTTCAAGGCATTCAGAAACTGTTTTCCATCCTCCACTTGCTTCAACGCCGGATCACCGAGGCCCGCCGCCAGGGGGCTGGCGTGACAGCTTTCGCAGGGGCGGGTGGTGGACCGGATAGTGTGGGGCGTGTGCGGGGCCATCACCCACCCAGGCCGTCCGCGCAGGGTCATGGGGACCCGGGCCCTCTGGATCTGCCGGCCATCCGCACCGGAAAGGGTGGTCAAGAAATACTGATAACGCGGTTTCATGATCGTGTAACGGTTGCGCTGGTTTTTTCCCAGAATCATGCTGTTCCAGCCCGTTTCGGTAAAGACATGGCTCCAGATGCCTTTCACCCAGCTTCCCTTGGGCCCTTTTGCGGTGGGGATGGCCGAGTTCCAGTTCAGCATTCCCTCGAGTGGGGTGCGCGTTCCCGATCCCCACAACTGTTGTTGCAGGGTGGGGTCGGCGAAGGACCAGTCCTGCCATTGCGGCTTGTTGACGGCCTCCTCCCGGATGACATGCATGCCCCATTCGCTGGCCGACCAGCGGGCGTGACAGGCGGAGCATTCGGTGTTTTTCATGTGGCCCAGAATCTGATGCGCGTACGGGCGCGGTTTCAAGTCATGCAACAGCGGAATCTCGTGTTCCTTGCCGGTGACCTTGGAATACAGCACCCACTTGTCATCGACTTGTAAAATATGCGGCATGGGGCGGCCCTCGGAGTCCACCATGACCGTATCCCCCATTTTGATTTTGGTCATCAGGTTGGGATTGAGCTGGTTTTTCCTGATCAATTCTTCCGCCCGCGGATCGATTTCAACCAGCATGATGCCTTCCGGAGTCCGGCTATTGGTGCCGTGGCAGGTTTCGCAACGCACCCGGACCGCGTCGTGCATCGTCTTGTTCTGATGTGAATCCGCTTTGATCTCCTCCTGCCCGTGGCAGTCAATGCAATGCATGCCCTTTTCGCGATGAATGTCGGGCAGGAGAAACTCGTGGTCGCGGCCATACAGAACGGGCTGATCCTCTTCCACTTGGGCTTGGGCGGTTTTGGGCCGGGCGGCTTTGCCGAACAGGCCTTCGAATTCGTTGCCGACGCCGTTGTTGTTGTGGCAATGCTCGCACTGCACGCTGGGAATCGCCACGGTGAATTTATGAAGGAGCGGATAACCCCGGCGGTTGTTCAGCGAATTGGCGGCGACGCTCCGGTTGAACCGGTTGCGCAAATATTTCGGATCCCTTCGTTGCACTTCCTGAATGGCGCGGTCGCGGGTGAGGGAGGTGCCCTCGTTGGTGTACACCATGTGGCAGGAGGCGCAACCGGTTCCGCGGTAATCCCCCGCGCGGTGAGGCGAGGCCGACTGCACATGACAGCGCAGGCATTTCTTCTGCAGAAAATCGTCCACCGGTTTGCCCGCGCTCACATACTGCCAGGGCTCGACAGGCGGCGGCTTCCCGCCTTTTTTCCTTTTTTTGCTTTTGGGTTGTTTGAGCGGGCGTTCGCCCCAGGCCTCCCGGGTGATCTCAATAATCCCCCGTGCGGTGGTCATCAGCGAATTCTTCACCTTGCGGACCTGCTCTTCATGGCATTTGCCGCAATATTTTTGTGCGTATTTCAAATCGGAAGGATTGGACACCATTCCCTTATGCGCCTGGGCCACGGTTTTCCCCCTCAGGTTTCCGCTATGACATTTGATGCAGGAGAATGGATGGTTCCGGCTGATTTTCTCGATCCCGCGGTGACAGCGCAGGCATCCGCCTTCCTTGTTGACCAGTTCGATGCGGCCGTAAACGTCTTTGAGAACGAAATTGGAATTTTTGTAATAGCGGTCGATAAAACCCTGGGTGTCGCTGTAGGTGTTGAACCGCAGGCCGTCCACCGTCGTCCCCGGCGTCAGCGCCTGTTTGGGATCCGGGCCGTCCCTTTTGAGAAAAAAGAACGGGTCCCGGAAATCGGATGCATCGATGGTGGATTTTTCTGCCTGCGGCGGAATGTCCACCATCTCCTTTTCAAAGACGCCGGGGGCTTGGTCTTCAAAAGGCGCGGTCTCGAAACCTTCCTGCGCCCTCAGTTGCGGGATGGCCCAGGCCAGCACGGCGCCGGCCAACAGAATACAGGCCGTTGGGGTGTGTGAGCGGAAATTTATCATCGGCGTGTTAGCGTTTCCTTAAAATTTTTTCTCTCAGCCGGCGGTGTTTGATGTTGTTCGCAAACTGGTAACTTTTTTCCATATCCAGATATATCCGGTCGCTGTAACGGGAATGACAGGGAATGCAGTTGCCGACCTTGAGGATGCGGGTGATCTCCTCCTGGTTGAACGGCCGCGCGCCCGGTTGGCCGGCGCCGGCGATGGCCTGTCCCTGTTGCGTTACTTTGGTCCGGGGACCGTATTTGGATTTGTTCAGCACACGGTTGGTGCGGACCAGGGGATTGAACTGATCGTGCCGCCCAGACGTCTTGTGCTTGATCCGCAGGTCCCCCTCGCCCAATCCCAGGGTTTGCGGCGACAAGTGACAGCTTTCACACGAGCGCACGTGTTTGCTCACCGAATGCGGTTGTGTGCCATAAACCAGGTTGGAACCCGAATAACCGGCGGCGTTGGTGAATTCCCATTGACGGTAGTCGCCCCGCGAGTCGCCGTGATCGTCGATCACCGGAACCTTTTTGTCCCGCGGGTCGAGGACGGTCAACGTGTGCAACGGCTGGGCCAGCATGGGAACGACTTTGCCGCGGGGGCCGACCATCAATGCGGGTTGTTCATGCGTCATGGTGAATTGATACGGGTTCCAGACGCCGGCCGGTTTCCCGCCGTCACCCTTTCCCGAAGTCAGCGTCATGTGGCACCCCTGGCAACGCGGCACCCATTGCGAATGGCAGGCGGTGCAGGCCAGTTTGCCCTGGTGACCGGGAATGTTGTGGCCCCAGCGTTGATCCTTGGCCAGTGGAATGAGGCGTGCTTTGCCGGTGCGTTTGCTGTAGGCGATGAATTGTTTGCCTTTGGCTTTAACGTTGGTTAATTTCCGGTTGTGGGCCGAAACCGCCATGGCGTCGCCGACCTTGTTGCGGAACCCTTTGTAGTGGCGGCTCGACCGGACGGCCGGGTCCTGGGAATTCTGAATCTTCGATGTCCGGGGATACGACTGGCTGTCGCCGTGGCAGGTTTCACAACGGATTTCCACCGCCTGGAATTGCCGGGAATAGATGTTACCGTCGCCCATGATATCAGACTGCGTATGACAGTCAATGCAATCCATTCCCCGTTCCAGATGAACGTCCATGCGGGGCTGGCCGCTTCCGGGAAACGGCAGTTTGCCTTGGCGGTCCCGGCGGGGAAAGGGAACGGAAAATTTTTCCGTCGTCATCTGCGATAAAAACGATTTGTGGCACTGCAGACACAGATTGCTCGAGGGCAGAACGGTTATGCGGTGGTACGCGGGGTGACCGGGCTGGGTGTTGTCGATCATCGGGTCGCGTCCCAGGTATTTGCCCTCCGGGTGGTAACTGAAATGGCAGGCGGCGCATCCCTGCGAACGGAATTCTCCCGGCGGCGGCGGCGAGTCGATGTGGCATTGAAAGCAACGCTCGCGCAAAACATGGTCGCCGATGTGATTGGAAATTTTTTTACGCGGGGCTCCCTGTGGTGCGGTTTGGTGTTGCCGCCAATGGTAGGGATTAAAATAAGGAAGCTCTTCCAAACGGTGGAGCGCTCCGGCCGACTCCGGGATCACGCCGTCGGTGTCTTCCACCGAGTAGATACCGTATTGCGCCTCTTTCCCCGGTTGGCCGCCCCATTGATACCGCAAGCCGCTGATCATCCCCGCCAGGTTGCCCATCATGGATTTGCGGACGTGGTCGGCATGGTTGCGGCTTTCATCCGGGTGGCCGGAATGGCATTGCGCTTGGCCGCAACTGAGGTGGACGACTTTCAGGGACGACGGGTTACGCTTGCCGGTTCCCGCCTTCGGATCGTGGATGAGCGTGGCGTGGGCTTCGTCTTTATCCTCCGAGGCTCCGTTGCCGCCGTGGCAGGCGGTGCATCCCATTTGGAGCGGATGCGAGCGGCTGATCTCTTCGATTCCCTGATGGCACTGGAGGCAACGTTCTTCGCCGCCGGTTGGCCCGCCGGGCGCGACGAACGAGGGAATGCCAAAGGAATTCTCCGCACGGGTGGAAACGGTAAAGGCGGTCAGGCATATCAGCAACGCTACGGCGAGGGTGAGTTTGAGCTTGAGGGAAGGGACCATCAAAGGTATCGAATGAAACGGAGTTTCATTAAAGTGACAAAACGGTTTTTGGAGAGACGGGACCGGGGATTAATCGTAAACGATTTCCAGTTTTTTCAGGTAAGCCGTCATATCAATGATGGATTTACGGACCGATTCCTTATCTTTGCTTTTGGCGGCTTTTTCAATGGCTCGGCCGATTTGGCTCAGGTCTTTGAACCCGTATCCCCCGCCGGAGCCTTTCATGGAGTGACCGAGGACGGCAATCGAATCGAAATCGCCCTTTTCCAAAGCCTGTTGATATATCAGCAGGTCGCTTTCCCTGTTTTCCAGGTAGCCGGGAACCAAATCCTGCAAATCCGCGTCCACGCGAATCCGGATTTTTTCTGATGATTCATCCAGAGGTTTCATAACTTAATAAAATTGTAACATGTTTGAGCGTTCATTATTAAGTGCAATTAGCAGGATAAATCCTCAGGCGGGGGAGTTCAATCCCGGTTTTCCGAAAGAACGGGGCTCGTGCCGGCGATACAAACGGTCAGGGAGCGGCCGGATACCCGGTGGAATTTCAAGGGTTTTCCGGAGGAGGTTTGATCCACCGAGTGCGGATGAGCTGTGTCCATCCATACCTGCCAGGTGCTTGGTTCGCCGGGAAGCGTGAAATCGCAGTCGGATTCCCCCCGGTTCCACAGGATCAACAGGGCGGGGCTCTGGTCTGCGGAGACGGAGGTCATCAGGCATTCCTGAAACGGGGCGTCGGCGGGTTGCGGTCCATGCGGATCGATCGCCGCGCCCGCCGCGTCAAACCATTCAAAAGTCGCGTGGTTAAAGGAATGGGTTTTTCTCAATTGAATGAGCGACCGGGTAAACTCCAGAAAATGCTTTTGCTCTTCATTAAGGTGCCAGTCATACCAGCTGATTGGGTTGTCCTGGCAGTAGGCGTTGTTGTTGCCTTTTTGGGTGCGGCCGATTTCATCGCCTCCGGAAATCATCGGCGTTCCCGCGGATAGCAGAAGCGTGGCCATCAAATTTCTTTTCTGCTGCCGGCGGAGGGCATTCAGTGCCGGGTCGTCGGAGGGGCCTTCCACGCCATAGTTGCAACTGTGGTTGTCGTTGGCGCCGTCTTCATTGTTTTCGCCGTTGGCTTCGTTGTGTTTGTGTTCGTAGGTGACCAGATCCTCCAGCGTGAATCCGTCATGGCTGGTGACGTAATTGAGGGTGGAATGCACGGGCCGGTTGTTTGAGCCGAACAGGTCGCGGCTTCCCGAAACCCTCTGCATCAACGATGCGGCCTGGCTGGCATCTCCCCGCCAGAATTGACGAACGATCTGCCCGTAGCGGTCGTTCCATTCCGCCCAGCTGTGGGGGAAATGGGACAACTGATATCCCTTCGGTCCCAAATCCCAGGGCTCGGCGATCCATTTCACTTTTGAAAGTACGGGGTCTTTCTGAATGTCCCTCAAAAAATGGCCTTCGGGTTCGAAGGATTCCGGTCCCCGTCCTAAGGTCACCGCCAAATCCAGCCGGAAACCGTCGACATGCATTTCGTCGACCCAGTAACGCAGAGTGTCCAGCACCAGTTGGCGGACCCGGAGATGGTGCAGGTTGAAGGTGTTGCCGCATCCGCTGAAGTCGGTGTCCCGTTCCGGCGGGTCCGCGCGGTAATACAGCGCGTTGTCGATACCGCGAAAGGACAAGGTCGGGCCGTTGAGGTCGCTTTCGGCGGTGTGATTGAACACCATGTCGAGGATCACCTCGATCCCTGCCCGATGCAAGGTCTTGACCATCTGCCGGAATTCGGCGGCCGGGTCGGGGGCGTCCCGGCGGGACAGGCGGATATCCGGAGCGAAAAACAGAAGCGGGTTGTAGCCCCAGTAATTGCTCAATCCGTTTTTATAGAGAGGGTATTCGTCCGCAACCTGGTGAACGGGCAGTAATTCGACGGTGGTGACGCCCAGCTGCGTCAGGTGTTCGATCACCGGTTCCGAGGCGAGTCCGGCATAGGTGCCCCGCAGGGCTTCGGGGATGCCGGGGTGCTGTCGTGTCATTCCCTTCACATGCGTTTCATAGATAACCGTTTCGTCCCAGGGGATTGCGGGTGGACGGTCGTCCTCCCAGTCGAACGCAGAGTCGACCACTTTCCCGAGGGGCGCATAAGGCGCGCTGTCCTGCGTGTCCGGCGGCTGATCGGGTTGATCCGCCGCGCCCGACGGGACGGACCACAAAGCCTCGTGCCATTGCAACGTTCTTCCCAACGCTTTGGCGTAAGGGTCGAGCAGGAGTTTCGACGGGTTGAAACGGTGCCCCTCGGCGGGGCGGTAAGGTCCGTGGACGCGGTACCCGTACAGGCACCCGGCCTTCCGGTTGGGAACATGAATGCTCCAGATGGAATCGGCGTTTTTCGTCAGGGGGATGCGTTGCGATTCTTTTTCGCAGGCGGCGGAGTCGAACAGGCAGAGTTCAACGGCGGTGGCGTGTTCGGAAACCAACGAAAAGTGAATACCGGATTCTGTCAGTATCGGGCCAAGCAGCCCGGGCGAGGCCCGGTGCAAATTTCGCAGGAGCGGAACGGTGCGATCCATCAGTTAACTTCGCCCATCGAAGTTTTAAAATTACCAGCGGCGGTTCGCCGCCCGACCCGTTAATAGACCGGGTTGTGAAAATAATACAGCGCGTCGTCCCCCGGCACAATACTGTAGTCTGGCAGGCTGGAGCAATGCTCGTGTTGGATTTTCCACTGACCGTCGACTTTGGTGAACGCATAGGTGCAGACGCTGTGCTGCCGTTCGTCGGTGCTGTGGCGGGAGGATACGCTGATCAACTCATCCACCAGCAGGTAGCCGACGTCTCTCCCCACATGGCCCGCCAGAACGGTGCGTTTGTTGATGCATTTCATTCCCTGTAGTTCGGCGATCATCACTTCGTAGTCCTTAATGCGATGTTCCGGCAGGACGCGTTTGTCGTCGGCGATGATCACCGTGTCCTTGGTGTAATAGTCCATGATTTTTTGGGGGGACTGGCATACCTGCTGATCCACTTGTTTCAGAATATCGGCCAGGACATCCTTGTCATCGCCGGCCCGGGAGGTATTCGGCGCAAGGGCCACTCCCGTCAACACGGCGAAGGCGGTCAGGGTTCTAACAATATTAAACATGAAACGTCTCCATTCATTCAAAAGATATCATTCGAGTGTTGTGTGCCATTAACTTTCCGGGGCCCTTTAGGGGAAATTTGCGAAATAAATTTCCACATGCTCGCCATCGCTCCCCCAGCCGAACACTCCAGAACCCGCCAGGGTGGTGATGATTCCCTTGGTGTCGACTTTGCGGATGCTGTTGTTGCCCATGTCGGTAATGTACATGTTGCCCTTGGAGTCGAAAGCGATATCCGCCGGTTGCTTGAGCATGGCTTTGGTTGCGGGTCCGCCGTCTCCGAAATTGCCCTGAATGCCGGGCCGGCCGGCAACGGTCACAATGGTGCCGTCCTTTTTGATCTTCCGGATATGGTGGGTGTTGGTTTCGACAATGTGCAGTTCGCCCGCCGGGCTGAACACCAGAGAAGCGATGGAACGCAAACTGGCTTTGAGTGCCGGGCCGCCGTCGCCGCTGTCCTGATGCTTGCCCGTGCCGGCGATGGTGGAGATGATGCCCTGGGTGTCGATTTTGCGGATCATGTTATTGGCCGCGTCGGC
>SMUY01197855.1_pt1 | contig 16201 bp, 13 predicted proteins | sample 2456441 | NCBI WGS metagenome assembly SMUY01 (sample SAMN11095931, study PRJNA526329) | marine sediment metagenome | biome: Marine sediment; feature: Surficial sediment; material: Deep marine sediment; isolation source: Hadal surficial sediment | place: Pacific Ocean | collected 2014-11 | depth...
AGTTGCGTGGACCGGGCTGGGTTTGGGGCCACCGTATTGGAACGTGGCGTGAAGCTGGACAATCATGTTCACATCGGTCATAACTGCAGGATCGGAGAGAATACGGTGATTGCCGGCCAGGTGGGGCTTTCCGGAAGCGTTGAGGTGGGGAAAAATTGCACCTTTGCAGGCCATGCGGGCGTTGTCGATCATGTCAAGATTGGAGACCAGGTTACGGTTATGATGAAGTCTGCGGTGAGCAAGGACATTCCTTCCCATTCGGTCGTTTCCGGGCAACCTGCCATGGAGCACCGCCAGTGGATGAAGATTGAAGCAGCCAGGCGGCGCTTTCCCGAGATCTACCGGGAGTGGAAATCTTGGCTGAAGGACAATCGCAAGTAGAGAGACCATGAGTGATCCGATAACCCTTATTGAAATTCAAGAGATTATGCAGTACCTGCCCCACCGCTATCCCTTTTTGCTGGTGGACCGTATCGTTGAGTACGAGGAAAAGCACCGAATTGTAGGCATCAAAAACGTGACCATCAATGAACCCTTCTTTCAAGGTCACTTTCCCGGTGTGCCCATTATGCCAGGAGTATTGATCATTGAGTCGATGGCCCAGGTGGGCGGCGTTCTGGTCTTTAAGACTCTTCCTGATCGGGAAAAGAAGTTGGTGTTTTTCGCGGGTATCAGGACCGCCCGTTTTCGCAAACCTGTGGTTCCGGGAGATCAGTTGCGCCTCGAGATATTGCTGACCCGCGCCAGAACCAGTCTGGGAAAGCTGCAGGGAACGGCTTTCGTGGAGGATCAGCGAGTGGCCGAAGCAGAGATTCTGTTTTCACTGGTGGATCGTCCGAGCTCAAACGAGTAACTCACATGGGCGAGGAGCAAGGCCGTGAAATCCACGAAACCGCCATTGTTTCTCCTGGTGCTGAAATCGGTGAAGGAGTCCGAATCGGACCCTATGCAGTCATTGGTGATCGCGTCACCATCGGAGAGGGAACCCGGGTCGGTCCTCACACCGTGATCGAGGGACCTACGGTCATCGGTAAGGGAAACCGGATCATCGGTCAATCTGCCATCGGAACCATCCCCCAGGATCTCAAGTATCAGGACGAAGAGACTTTTCTGTCCATCGGTGATCTCAACATCATTCGGGAGTTCGTCACCATCAATCGGGGTACCAAGGGTGGGGGCGGCAAGACCACCGTGGGAAGCATGAATTTTCTCATGACCGGCGTGCACATCGCTCACGATTGTCACGTGGGGCAACGAAATATACTGGCCAACGCGGCTACCCTGGCCGGGCATGTCGACGTTGCAGATGATTCCACAGTAGGCGCTTTTTCCGGTGTTCACCAGGACTGTCGTGTGGGTGCCCATGCTTTCGTTGGAGGTTATTCCGTGCTGACCCGAGACGCTTTACCGTTCGTAACAACGGTGGGCCACCGCAACCATGCCAAGATCTATGGCATCAACAGCCTGGGCCTGAGGCGCAAGAAGTTTTCCTCCAAAAGGATCAAGACCTTGAAGGAGGCCTATCGGTGGCTGTTTCACAAAGGGCTGAAACTCCAGGAGGCGATTGAGGCTATTCGAAGTGAAGATCTGGAGACGCAGGATGTGAGTGTTCTCATTCAGTTTGTGGAAAGCTCCAAAAGAGGATTCGTACGAGACGTGGGCAGCGACAAATGAACATTTCCAAATTGGGGCTCATAGCCGGAAATGGCCGATTCCCGTTCCTGGTTCTGGAAGAAGCCCTGAAACGAGACATCTCCGTGGTGGTGGCCGCCATTCGCGAGGAAACCTCTCCTGAAATCGAAGATTTTGCTTCCCAACCCCAGGTGTCTGTTCACTGGCTGGGCCTGGGTCAGCTGGGAAAGTTGATTCGCCTCTTTAAGCAGGAGAATGTCCAAAAGGTAGTCATGGCCGGACAGGTGAAACATGTTCAGATCTTTTCACGCAAGGGAAGTGATTCCTTGATGCCTCGGGTCATCCTCCCCGATTTGAAAATGGCGCGCCTTTTCATGTCTCTCCCCCATAAGAACACCCAGTCCCTGATTGGTGGGGTGATTCAAGAGCTGGAAAAGGAAGGAATGCAGTTCATCGATTCCACCGAGCTTTTGCAGCCCCTGCTTGCAGAAGCCGGGGTCCTCACCCGGCGGCAGCCCAATAGCAGTGAGACCAGGGATATGGGATATGGACGGCCTGTTGCCCGGGAAATTGCCCGCCTCGATCTGGGTCAGACAATCGTGGTAAAAGATCAAGCGGTTGTGGCGGTCGAGACCATGGAGGGCACGGATGAGACGATTCGTCGTGCTTCGCGTCTGGTGAAGGGTGGGCGCCTGACCGTGATTAAGGTCAGCAGGCCCCATCAGGATATGAGATTTGATGTGCCCGTAGTCGGCCTGGATACCCTTCAGGTGCTTCAGGAGTGTAACGTGTCGGCACTCTCCCTTGACGCGGAAACCACCCTGATCCTGGATCGTGAGAGCTTTATCCAGGAGGCGGATCGTCAGAAAATGACGGTTGTCGCTGAGCAGGGCCAGCCGGGAAATGATTAAACTCGCTGTGGTGGGTGTGGGAGCTTTAGGGGAGCACCACGCCCGGATCTATTCGGAACTGCCGGATGCCGAGCTGGTGGCTGTGGTGGACATCGACCAGGAGAAGGCTCAGCAAGTCGCCTCTCGCTATCACTGCCAATCCTACCAAAAATATGAAGAGATCTTGGATTCCGTAGAAGCGATTAGTCTGGCCGTTCCCACCCGCGAGCATGCCCGGATTGGCGTGGAGTTCCTGAAGCGCGATGTCCATGTGCTGGTGGAGAAACCCATTGCTCAGAATCTGGAGGAAGCGGATCAACTCATCCAGGCCCAAAAGAAGAGTGGGACCCTGCTGCAGGTCGGTCACTCGGAGCGATTCAATCCTGCCCTGTTGGCGGTAAAATCCCTGGTTCGCCAACCTCAGTTTTTTGAGACCCATCGCCTGAGTATCTTCGTTCCTCGAAGCCTGGATGTGGACGTCATCCTGGATTTAATGATTCATGATCTGGATATCATTCTCCATCTGGTAGACAGTCCGATTCAGGAAATCCGTGCCGTGGGAATTCCCGTGCTGACGCCTCGCATTGATATTGCCAATGCACGCCTGCAATTTGAAAATGGCTGCGTGGCCAACGTCACGGCCAGTCGGGTTTCCCGAGAAAAGATTCGCAAACTTCGCTTTTTTCAGCCCTTGGAATATGTCTCCATCGACTTTCACAAGCAGGAAGTGGAGATGTTCCACTTGCAGGAGGGGAAGACGATGCAGATTGCCGAGCGTCACTTTGAAATCGAGCGCAGTGAGCCTCTCAAACTCGAGCTTCAGACCTTCTTGAATGCCGTTGCTGGCAAGAAATCCTCAGACCAGGAACCTTCCGGCTGCTCAGGAGAAGAGGGGAAGAGGGCCCTGGCATTGGCTCTGGAAGTGAAGAGTAACGCGCTTCGCTCGTAGAAGGGCAAAGAAAGCCACCGGAAAGTAATAGAATGAAGGAGCTGTGAGAAACAAAGAGGCTCAGCTCTGTCTTTCCCTCTTTCTCGCTCTCTCGCTGCTCTTGGTGGGCTGCGGAGGGGGGAAAAGGACGCCGCCTCCAACGAGTTCCGCTCCCGGTGGGCTGCCGTCCCCGGCCTCTGTGGCCAGGAGGCCGGTCAAGCTCGATGAGGCTCCTCCCATCCGTGTTCTTCTGAAAGCGAACTTTGGGTCAGTGCCTGTTGAGGGATCCGATGTGGATTCGCTTCGGCTTCTCCAAGCGAGTGGGGGTAAGATCCGATTAGCTGACGGCAAGGGTCGGGTTCTTCGCTCCGGCAGCGGCTTTCGTCTGCGATCCCGTACGGGACGGATTTTGAAGCTCGATGGTGTTGCCTATGAGGGTGTTCTGGAAGTGTTCGTCAATCCGCTGGGAAGTTCGGTGATTGTCAACGAATTGAGTCTGGAGACCTACTTGAAAGGAGTGGTGCCCAACGAGTTGAGTACCCAAGGCGCTTCTGAATTTGAAGCCCTTAAGGCGATGACCATTGCCGCTCGAACCTTTGCCTTTTCTGCTCTGGGCCAGAATGCCAGCCGAGGCTTTGATTTGTATTCGGACACCCGTTCGCAAGTTTACCGGGGCGCCCGCAGCGAACAGTTGCTCTCCAATCGAGCCATCGAGCAGACACGGGGCACCCTTGCCACCTATCAAAACCAGGCCATTGTGGCCTTTTATTCCTCGACCTGTGGTGGAGTCACGGCCGACTATCAGGAGGCCTTTCAGAAACCCGGTATTCCCTATCTGAAGGGAGGAGCATTGTGTCCGGATCATGCCAGTCCCTATTCTTCCTGGGAGGAGCTGATTCCAGTCTCTCGAATCCAGCGGTCTCTGGACCGGGTGGCAGGAGTGGGAAGGTTAGTAAAGCTGGAGTCGCTGCAAAAGAGCCGATGGGGTAGGACTGTGGAAATGCGCTTTGTCGGGGACCAGGGCGAGAAAGTGTTGAGGGGCCTCGCCATTCGTTCTGCTTTGGGACTCCGAAGCACTTGGATTTTTGGTCTGGAGCCCCATTATGACGGCTCGGGTTATATTTCCGAGATTCATGCGACGGGGCGAGGATGGGGACACGGAGTGGGCCTGTGCCAGACCGGAACCGTTGAACTGTCCAGGCAGGGATGGAGTTACGAGAAGATTCTCAAGCACTACTACACGGGAATCACCTTGGCTCGTCGCTGGTAGAGCAAGTGCAACCCCAGGGACTCCTCGTTGCCATCCTTGGCCCGACCTCTTCCGGGAAAAGCAGGCTGGCTTTCAGGGCTGCCCGGGCTCTCGATGGCGAGATCGTCAACTGCGATTCCCAGCAGATGTATCGTCTGCTTGAAATCGGTACGGCCAAGCCTACCCTGAAACAGAGAGGAGAAATTCCCCACCATCTCTATGATCTGCTTGATCCTGACCAGTACTTCAGCGCCGGCCGCTATATGGTGGAGGCCAGAAAGGTTTGTCAGAAGATCTGTGCGGGTGGAAAAATCCCTTTTGTTGTAGGTGGAACCGGTCTTTATCTTAAGGCACTTCTTGAAGGTGTTTTTGAGGGTCCCGGTCGCTCCCAGGAGATTCGAGAACGTCTCAACAGGATCGGTGATGGCAAGGGATTTGATTATCTGTACCGTTTATTGGAGAGAACAGATCCTGCCGCCGCCGCTCGCATTCAACCGGGCGACAAAGTGCGTATCCTCAGAGGTCTTGAGATTTATCTGCTCACGGGCCGCCCCATCAGCCAGCTTCAGCAGCAGCGGGATCCTCTGAAACATCTCTTCATCCTCAAGATTGGCCTAAGGTTACCTCGTCCCATTCTCTATGATAGAATCAACGGCCGCGTTGGCGAAATGTTTCGCTCAGGCTTGATCGAGGAGGTCCAGCAGCTCCTGGCCAAGGGCTATCGCTCCGATTGCAAGGGTTTTCAAGCGCTGGGATATCGATACGCTGTCGCTGTGCTGGAAGGTGAGTTGAGTCAGGAAGAAGCCATCGAAAAGACACGAATCGAAACCCGTCGTTACGCCAAGCGTCAAATGACCTGGTTTCGCCGAGAAAAAGAGGTTCATTGGATTGAGGGTCCAGGAGAGGATGCCTCCCCGTTGGAGTCTCTCCTAAAGCTGGTAGAGAAGCACCATGGAATTCGAAGCCGTCATCGGCCTTGAAGTTCACGCTCAGCTCCTGACCCAGAGCAAGATTTTCTGTGCCTGCAGCACAGGGTTCGGGGCTCCTCCCAACTCCAATACCTGTCCGGTTTGTCTGGGTTTGCCGGGTTCCCTCCCGGTGCTCAATCGTGAAGCCGTGGCCATGGCGGTCAAAGCCGGATTGGCCCTGGGGTGTCAAATCAACCGGAACTCCATTTTTGCCCGCAAGAACTATTTCTATCCTGATCTTCCCAAGGGCTATCAAATCTCTCAGTACGATTTACCGCTGGGCCAGGATGGCCAAATCGAAATTCTCACAGGTGTTCGCCAGGAAGCGGGTCATGTTGGCGAGTACCAGCCAAGAACTTTTGGCATTACCCGAGTTCATCTGGAGGAGGATGCCGGAAAATTGATTCACCAGCAGGGCAGGGATAGCTATGTGGACTTGAATCGCACCGGAGTTCCCCTGATTGAGATCGTCTCGGAGCCCGATTTTCGTTCCTCTCAGGAGGCCTATGACTATTTGAACAATCTTCGTCGCACGCTGCTCTATCTTGAGATCTGCGATGGCAATATGGAGGAGGGAAGTTTTCGTTGTGATGCCAATGTCTCGATCCGTCCCCTGGGCTCCTCTGAGCTGGGAACCAAGACCGAGATCAAGAATCTCAACTCTTTTCGCTTCCTCCAGAGGGCCCTCGAGTATGAAATCGAAAGACAAAAAGAAGTGATCGGCGGGGACGGCCAGGTGGAGCAGGAAACACGGCTGTGGGATGAAGAAGGTCAAAAGACCCTGGTCATGCGAAGCAAAGAAGAGGCCCATGATTATCGTTATTTTCCGGAACCGGACCTGCTTCCGGTGGTCGTTTCCGAGGAGTGGATCGAAGAGCTGAAGGCACAAATTCCCGAGCTCCCCGAAGAGCGGCGTCAGCGGTTCGTCAAAGAGTATGCCCTCACTCACGAGGAAGCCCTGTTACTGACTCAAACACGGCAGTTCGCGGAATATTTTGAGACGGCTGTGAGGACCTACAATCAACCCAAAGCGATACTCAATTGGATGATGGGTGACCTGATGGGGCATCTCAAGCAGGATCATCGAGAGATTCATGAATGCCTGATCCGTCCTGAACATTTGGCCAACCTGGTACGGCTCATTGATGAGGGGGAAATCAGCGGCAAGATGGCCAAACAGCTGTTTGAGAAGTTGTATGAGACCGGGGACGATCCGGAGACCATTATTTCCCAGGAAAACCTTCAACAGATCAGTGATGAGGATCAGTTGACCCGTATCGTTGACCGTGTTCTGGAAGCCAATCCTGAAAAGGTCGAAGCTTACCGGGCAGGGAAGGCAGGACTGTTGGGTTTTTTCATGGGACAAGTGATGAAAGAAACACGCGGGCAGGCCAATCCTGAGATGGTCAGTCAAATGCTGGAGGGTAAGCTGAGGTCAAGTCCATGACGAAGTCCAAACAGAAGTCCCACGGAAAAAAGGAAGAGAGCGAGATGAAGATTGCGGTTATCGAAGAGGTGGCCGACAACATCTATTCCATAAAGTTCATACTTCAGAGCATCGGCTATGAAGTCGCTTCTTTCTCCTCTCACGATTCCTATCAGCTCTCGCTGAAGGAGTTTTTGCCGAATCTGATCATCGTCGACATGATGATTGCCGGGGGAGCAGGATTTGCAGTGATTCGCGAGCTCCAGAAGAGTTCTCTGAAGAAGGTTCCCATCCTGGCTATTACGGCTGAGGCCATGGAAGGGAAAGAAGAGGATGTCTACGAGGCCGGCGGGCAGGACGCCCTGTGCAAACCCTACACCGTCAAGGATTTAAAAAAGAAGCTCAAAAAGTGGCTGATCTAAAAAGGGGATTTCCCAGCCGTTTCCTCATTTTCATCGGTAATCTTGGGCTTGAGCATCTTGCGCCGAATGGCCAGGGCCGCAGGTCCAACCAACAGGCCGGAACCTAAGGCCATGATCAATCCTGGCAGGAGATTGAAGGCCGGCATCAGCAAGAGCCCCTGAAGAGCTGTCACCCCTTCGCCGACGATGCCCCCTCCGCTGAAGCGAGGAGCACTCCACTGGAAAAGATAGGCCAGGGAATAGCTCACCGCGACCATCAGGCGAACGCCGACTCCGTAGAGCACAATGAACTTAGCTAGCGCCTTGTAAGGGTGGGCTTCTGCACTGGCTGCTCTACCTACTGCAAAATAGATGGGAATGAGAAAAGCAAGCCAGGCCACAGAGAAGATATTACTGATGGCACCGGGGGCTCCCATCTCCTCCAGAAGGATGCGTACGACAATCACCACCAGGGTAAGAATCAAAGGCCACTTGATTTGATGGATCATTTGACTTTCTCCTCTCTCCAAGCCGGGAACACAGGATATAGAGCTTACACCCTACCATTGTAGCTATCCGTTTCGCCAGGCACATCACCTCCGGAGTGTAGGAGGCACCTCAGGTGCCGAATCCGGTTTAGATATACCTCGTTTGGCAACGACAACTACCCAACTGCCGAGCTGCACCAATTCCCGACCGCACGACTGCACAACAGCACGACTGCACGAAGCGCGAAGCGCAACGTATAGCCTTTCTCCCGCCAACTCGGTATGATCCCAGGCGATGTCGCTCGACCTTCGTGATTTTCTCGATGAAATCGACTCCCTCGGCCTTCTCCGCAAGGTCCGTTCTGCCCACTGGGAGCACGAGGTGGGAGCCATCGCCGATCACAACGTGAAGAGAAACAAGTACACCCTCCTGTTTGATGAGTTCAAGGACTTTCCCAAGGGCTTCCGGGTCCTGACCGGAGCCCTGGTCGACTCCAAAAGGTTTGCATTGGCACTGGGCCTGCCCCCTACACTCACCGATATGGAGCTGGTCAAGCTGCTCAAGGACAACCTGGCCTCCAAGCCAAAGACCCAGAAGAAATATTCAGCGAAATTCGTGGACAGCGCTCCCCTTTTTGAGAACGTGATGGAAGGGGACGAAATTGACCTCTACAAGTTTCCCACCCCCAAGTGGTTTGAAGGCGATGGCGGGAGATACATCGGAACGGGAGACGCCGTGGTGACCCGGGATCCTGAGGAAGGTTGGATCAATGTGGGCTCCTACCGGATGATGATTAAAGACGAGAGGACCTTGTCCCTCTTTTTGGAGGGTCCACGTCATGCCCGATTCATGATTCAGAAGTACTGGGATCGGGGTGAACCGGCACCCATTGCCGTCTCCTTCGGTCATCATCCCCTGATCCAGTTGGCTGCCGGCTTGGAGGTGCCCTCGGGCGTTTCTGAATACGACTATGCCGGAACGCTTGCGGAGAAGCCCTATGAGGTCATCAAGGGTCCTATTACGGGACTGCCCCTGCCTGCAGACAGTGAATTGGCTATCGAGGGCTATGTCTACCAGGAGCGGACCAGCGAGGGTCCCTTCGGGGAGTTCATGGGATACTACTCAAGCGGCACTACCGAGAGCCCCACCGTCAAGGTTGAGGCGGTTTACCACAGGAATGACCCCATCATACTGGGTGCCTGCGTGGGCAAACCTCCTCACGATACGGTCTATTTTCGTTGTCCCATGAGGGCGGCTCTGATCTGGGACATCCTGGGAAAAGCCGGAATTGAAGGAATCAAAGGCGTCTGGTGCCATCCTGCCGGGTATTCCCGAGCCTTCACGGTGGTCTCGGTGGGGCAGATGTTTGCCGGCCACGCCAGGATGGCTGGTTACGTGGCCTGCCAGTGCAGACCGGGGGCCGTCTCGGGAAGATATGTGGTGGTGGTGGACGAGGACATCGATCCCTCCAATCTGGACGACGTGGTCTGGGCTATGTGCTCCCGCAGTGAACCGGCCACAGGAATCGAGATCATCCGGGGAAGTCTGGGGACACCCCTGGACCCGATTGGCGATCATCAGTCGGGTAAGCATATCCTTGAGTACACCAGCAACCGGGCCATTATCTTTGCGGTGAAACCCTTCGCGAGATTGTTGAAGGGTGAGTTTCCGAGAGTGGTTGAGCCCAGCCCGGAGGTCAAAGCCCGAGTCCTGAAGAAGTGGAGCGATATTTTCGCTGATTGAGGGTGGTAAAGGCGGTATATCCGGAGTTCCTCCCCCGACCGCACGAAAGCACGGGCGCGCCGAAGCGTGTCTTGACAGCCCCACCTGCCTGGGATATATATTCTTTCAATTCATGCTTGAATTCTGACCGTTAACTTCAAAAGTCGTATTGAGGTGTTTTTATGAAAAAACTAGTTATTCACCTACTCATCATCCCCTTCTTCCAGGTCGTCGGTTTCTCCCAGCTGCATCCCCTGGTTGCAGAGCAAGGCTATGCGGACAGCATTCTGGTGAACGGCAAGATCGTCACCATGGATGATTGGAGCACCGTTCCCAATACGCCAGGGACCATCGTTGAGTCGATGGCCATCAAAGGCAAGAGAATTATGGCTCTGGGGACCAATGAGGAAATGCGGGAACTGGGTGGACCCGATACGCGGTTTGTGGACATGGGAAATCGAACCGTGATCCCCGGCATCATTAATCCCCACTATCATACTTTTTCAGGTGCCTCCAGAACCTATGGCCCCGTGGTGGGTCTCACCGACAAAAGCGTCAAGCTGAGCGTGGTTGCGGAGACGACAGCAGAGGCCACCGCCAAGAAGATCCATGACACGGTGGTCAACGCCATCCAAGTACAGAATATTCCCCCCGGTCAGTGGATTACGGTGGGTATGACCGATAACAAGGCAAATCCGAGTGGGACGGCCCGGGGTTGGTTCTATCTCGGCAAGATCAACCGCAGGCAGATCGACGGAGGAACGGAAAATAATCCGGTGGTTATTTCCATGGGAATCCAGGGCCTCTTCAACACCGCTGCCGTTGAGGCGGTTAAAGCGGTCTTTGTCGACTGGGAGGAAAGTACCGATCTGGAAAATCGCCCTGGGGCTGGAAGAGACGGATACGCCGCGGTTCCCGACCTACAGGGGTTGACTTTTGAATTCTGGTGGAAGGATGAGCCAGTAGAGAAGATGGCGGAAGCCTTACGCCTGTTTGGAAATGACATCATCAAAAGAGGGATCACTACCGTCGGGACACGCATCCTGTTTCCGTCGGTGGTCGAGGCTTACAACTATCTGAATCGACAGGGCACGATGCCCCACCGGTTGGCCTACTACATCGAATCGCAGAGAGGGAACTTTTGGAATCTCAAGACCATCCGCGAATTCTACAAGGGGAGCGGCGCCCCCTGGACCACCCACTCCACCGGCGGTGAGATGCTGTGGCTCAATGGGATGTGCAATGAAATCTGGGATTCCGTGGTCAACGAGGTGTGCATGGGGCCCGATATGCCCAATGCCTCGGCTGAAGTGAAGGCCAAGGAGCGATGCCCCAGCCCGGGGACCAAGCCCTGGGAAAGTTACCGGACGGCCATCGTCAACGGCTGGCGTCCCGTCCAGGCCCACGGCACCTCCAGCCATGGCGCCCGTCTCTACATCCAGATGCTGGAGCAGGCCATGGAGGAAGGGAACTTTAGCCTGGAGTACATGCGCGGACTCAGGACCACCCTCGAGCACAACATTTTATTGGGCAATGTGCCGGACGTGATCGCGGGACTCAAAAAGTTCGGCATCATCATCAATGTCAATATGGGAATGCTGGGCGGCGTACCCCTCAATATGAAGGTGTATGGTCCCGAGCTGGAAAAATTTGCCATGCCGGTCAAGACTTGGATTAATGAGGGAATCCGTGTGACCTTTGAGGGAGGAGGGAACTGGCGCCCCATCCACACCCTGGTCACTCGTGAAGTCACGGTGTCGGACTTCGGAGTTCGTCCGGAACCTGGTGAGACTCCCGAAGTGGTGGTGCTGCTCCCCGATGAGGCAGTGGATCGAGTCACCGCTCTCAAGATGACCACTAACTGGGCTTCCGAGTATGTGATGGCCGAGGACACCATCGGCTCCCTGGAACCGGGGAAATATGCCGATTTTGCCGTACTGGATCGGGATTTCTTTACCATACCGATCGATGAGATTCTGGATATCAAGGTGGTGGCCACGGGCCTCAGCGGCAAGATCGTCTACGACATTCGATAACGGCTAATCTAGGGGCGCACCGAGTGCGCCCTCTTTCTCCGGAATGTGGGAGGCACTTGTGCCAAGGCACCTCAGGTGCTGAATCCGGTTCGGTGCCGAATCCTCACTCCACCTCAATCCTGGTAACCGTATTACTCAGGTAGTTCCCCACCCAAATACGACTCCCGTCAAAGACCACCGCCCTCGGCCCTTTTCCTACCGCAAGGGTCTCCACGATCACTCCATCACTGGCTCGAAGCCTGGTCACAGTGTTGCCGACCGAATTGGTCACCCAGATGTGGGTTCCGTCAAAGGCGATTTGCGACCGAGGCCTCTCTCCCACCGAAAACGTGCCCAGGGTCGCTCCATCACTGGGCCGTAACTTCATCACGGCATCGCTGCGAAAATTTCCCACCCAGATGTTTTCTCCATCGAAAGCCAGCCCAACTGGAGTTTGTCCCACTTCGATAGTGGCCAGGATTGTTCCGTCGGTCTGCAACTTGGTCACCGTGTGACCGTCTCGGTTGGCTACCCAAAGATCGGTGCCATCAGAAACCACCGCAACCGGTACCTCTCCCACGCTGAATCTACCCACGGTTGCACCATCACTGGCCCGCAACTTGGTGACCGTGTTGCTTTGCCTTTGAGTTACCCAGATGTGTGCCCGGTCATAAGTGATGCCGAAGGGCTCGCTGTCCACCTCAAAGGTGCCCAGGGTTGCACCATCACTGGCCCGCAGTTTGCTGACGGTGCCCCCGGATCGGTTGGCCACCCAAATATTCTCTCCATCAAAGGTGATCCCAACCGGGGCCTGTCCTACTGGATATTCCCCCATGGTTGCTCCGTCGCTGGTGCGTATCTTGGTAACCGTATGACTTCCCGCGTTGGTCACCCAGATATGCTCTCCGTCAAAGGTCAACCGGGCCGGTTGCTTACCCACCTCAAAATCGGTACCCGGGGCAGAGAAGACCCCGGCGGGAATGAGAAAGAAGAGAAGCAGCGTCGCCAACTTGTGGTTCATGGTGAGACCCTATCCTATACCTTATGGGTAATGGGGAACACTCAGATCCTTGGGTCAACGAGGAACAATCAGAGCCGTGGAGAGGCGGCACAGATCAGGGGTGAGAAATGCGGGCTAGTCAGAAGCGTCGCCACCCGCTAGAATCAGCCTGTGAGCGCTCGCCCATCACCAGTCCACTTCTACTGGAAATGGCTCAAGGTCGTTTTCTTTAGACCTTTTGGGCCTGCACCTGTGATCTTTGGAGCTCTGACGGTCCTGGGCGCAGTGATTGCCCTGTTCAGACAGGACCTGCTGGGTGAGCTGAATTGGCTCTTGTGGGCCGTTCCTCTTTCCGTTTTCCTTCTTTTCCTTCTTCTGGGTATTCTCTGGGTTCCATGGATCATGCATCAGGAGCGGAATCCAGAAGTATCTAGGGAAATTAAGCCTCCGAGAGTAACCGTCAGCACACGCATAGAAGGACCCCTTCAGGTTGAACCAGAAAGAAAAACCACCAGGGTGAAGGAGCCAGCTCCCGTCGAAAAAGGGCTAGAAGCCACGAGGCTGGAAAGGCCAGTCCAGGTTCAAGGAGGGATGCCAACTACCCGAGAAGAGCCGTTCATAGTTGAAACATTCAGTAGTCCTCTCTTAAGGCAGATGGAAGATTATTTTGAGGAGCAGGGTGAAGTGGTCGCCTACCCGCGCCTCGCTGAGAAAGAAGAACATTTAGCCCAGGGATTTCAGATCGCCTACAAACCCGGCACCCGTCAAGAAGTCTGGATCACCTACAGCGGTGGCGACCACATCATGATGTTGAAACCGAAGTAGGTTTGACACGGGTATCTTCTCCCAGACAGCACAACATCAGGATGAGAAAGGCTGGTGCCGGAGGGGAGATTATGCAAGGCGAGTATCGGCTAATATCGTCTAGTGCCGGGAAGTGCTGTCCTGTCTAGGTTTCACTCTCTTTTTTCCTTCCTCTTGTGTCGCCTAGTATCGTCTAATTATGGGGAGTTCGTTAGCTTTTGGTTAGCTATTTCAGGTTGCTCAGTTGGTAGGCACCAGGCGTTTGAGTTCTTCAAACCAGTTTTCCACGACGACTAATGCGTCCTGGGTTGGTGCTGATCCCTCTTCAGTCTGCCCGACTTCCTTTAACATGAGAAACCGCTGGCCGTCGGGCGAAATGTCGTAGTTTCGATTCCGGGAACGAAAGTAGCGTCCCGTGAACAAGACCTCGGGAGCGCTGTAAGTGAAGACGGCCTCGGTCTCGATCCTGACGATCATCATCACCTCCTCGTTGAGGCTGCGATAGAACAGCTCCCGCCCGTCCGGCCCCCACACCGGTGAGATTCCCCCATCCCTGGAGATCAGCCACTTTCCTTCTTCCACATTAGGGAAAGGCCGAACATAAATTTCCGACTGCCCCGACTCATTGGAGCGATAAGCGATCCAGCGGCCATCGGACGAAATCGCCGGACGATCTTCCGTAAACTGCGTATTGAGAAGCGGTCGGGAGGTAGTCTCGTCCCCCATCAATAGCAGGTGTAAGTCCTGTCTTGTTTCACGACCGGGTTCTTCAAAAAGCAGCCTTTTATCGTCCAACCAGAAATGGGGTCTTTGATCGTACGGGCTTGTCGTGAGGCGTTCGGCTTCACCGGTGCCGTCAGCCGCTTTCCAAAATAAATTGGCCGCTTCCCCACCCCGGTCTGACCCGAACACCACACGCCGACTATCCGGAGTCCAGGCTGGGCGCTGCTCAACCGCCGGATCGAAGGTCAGCCGGTTGGCCATCTGGCGTCCGAGGTCATAGATCCACACGTCCCAGTTGTCCGCATCAACGACGGTGAGGGCCACTCGCGAACCATCCGGTGAGATTCGCGGGTCGAAGTAAACCCCCGGCTCCATAGACAAGGGCTCCTCTTGCCCTTCACGATCCACCCAGACCAGGGTGCGACTGCCAGTGGAGCCGTACAGACGGTCCAGAAGATTGGCCTGGTAAGTACCTCTGACGGTATCCGGAACATAGACAAGAGATCCCAGATCGGAAAAGCTGAAGTGGGCAGGAGGAGCGGTCCCACCCGTCACAGTATTGACGACCGCCTTGACACCTTCCACGATCGGAACCTGCCCACCGGTCACTTCCAACTGCCCTGGGTCAAAGGGCACCGCGAATAGCGATTCCCCTCGGGCATAAACCAAGTGACCCGTCCGCACATAGCGGGCATCTCTGCCTCCATTGATCAAAATCTTTCGCTCGCCTGTCTCCAGCGACTGCACTACGATCTGTGCGTCATCCCAATCCCGGCCCGTCCGAAGTGTGAACAGTATGGCATCGCCACCGGGCAGAATCTGCGGCCCATAAGCCTCTTCACCCTTGTCGCGATCCACACCGATCAGAAGCTCTCTGGCACCACCAGCAGCGGAAACGCGAAAGATGCCCGACCTATTTCCGAAAACAATCCACTCATCCGCTCCCCAGGCGGCGCCCCATAATCTTCGAGTCTCGCACAAAGTCACGGGTGTCCCACCGCTGATCAAGACCTTCTTGAGTTGGCCTCCAGCCCCAAACCCCACCCATTGCCCATCGGGGGAAAAAAAGGGACCTCTGGCCTGCCCATCGTCGGTGCCGGGTATGAGTTTGGCCTCTAGCTGATCCATGGCACGCAAGTAAAGCTGGTCGTTGGCCGCATAGACCAAGTGTTTGCCATCGGGCGAGAAAGCCACCACATGATTACCCAGTTGTGTCAGTCGCTGGGTCGGAGGTAGTTCCACTTTGAAACGTGCTAGGGAACCTTGCGCCGGTTGGGCAGGCGGTTTGACATTCCAAACAAGGAAGCTGGCCACGACAGCGGACAGGACTGAGCACACAACCAGCCAAGGAACCATCCGCCGCCACGACCGCTGGCCCTCCGCCGTGGCCATTTCTCGTGCTGTTCGTGCGACCGAATCCGTTTCAGGTCGGGCTGTGGACGACGCTACTATGTCATCTATCACCTCACTCAGATCAATTCTCACGTCATGGATGAGCTGATAACGCCGATCTGGCTCCTTGGCCAGCATCTTCTTCACGGTGTGCTGAAGGAGTGCCGGAATGTCCTCGGTGTATCGAGTCAGAGGGGGCGGAGTTTCACCGAGGATGGCATGGGAGGTGTCCACGGAGGTATCCCTTTTGAAGGGATTCACTCCAGTGAGCATCTCATAGAGAACCACCCCAAAGGAGAAGATGTCGGACCGGGTGTCCACCTCCTGACCACGGACCTGCTCTGGGGACATATAGGGGACCGTTCCCAGGCTCGAGCCTTGCTTGGTTAACGCTGTCGTGATCTCTTGTTCCTGACCTTCAACAGGGGTGACCTGCTTGGCCAGACCAAAGTCCATCACTTTCACATGACCTTCAGGCGTCAGCATGATGTTCGACGGTTTTAGATCCCGATGGACGATCTTCTGTTTGTGGGCCGCCTCAAGAGCCTCGGCAATCTCCGTG
>SMUY01019448.1_pt1 | contig 16194 bp, 11 predicted proteins | sample 2456441 | NCBI WGS metagenome assembly SMUY01 (sample SAMN11095931, study PRJNA526329) | marine sediment metagenome | biome: Marine sediment; feature: Surficial sediment; material: Deep marine sediment; isolation source: Hadal surficial sediment | place: Pacific Ocean | collected 2014-11 | depth...
CTGCTGCACGGCCTGCTGGGCAACGCTGAGCAGTGGCAAGGGGTCTCCACGGCCCTGCTCGACGCCGGGTACCGCGTCGTCGCCATCGACGCCCGCGGCCACGGTCAGAGCGACAAGCCGGTGGAGACCGACCAGTACGGCGTCCCGATGGTCGAGGACGTCGGGCGTCTCCTGGATCACCTGGGGCTCGACCGGGTTCATCTCGTCGGCTACTCCATGGGCGGGCTGGTCACGAACCGGTTCCGCGCGGACCACCCGGAACGGCTGCTGAGCGCGACGATGGGCGGGTTCGGCTGGATGAACCCCGACAGCCCGCTTGCCGACACGACCGCGTTGGCCGAGAGTCTCGCCGGCGCGGATCTCGGCCCACTCATTGCCGCGCTCACGCCGGGCGCTCCCGCGATGCCGGAACAGCAGCGGACCGCGATGAACGCCATGATCTTCGCCACCAACGACCCACGGGCGATCGCCGCGGCCGTGCGTGGCTTCCGTGCAATCGACAACCACACCGCCGAAAGCCTCGGCGCCAACCAGGTACCCTCGCTGGCGTTGGTCGGCGACGAGGACGCGCTGCTGCGGGACGTCCGGGCGATGCAAGCGGTGATGGCGAATCTCGAAGTGGTCGAGCTCGCCGGCGCGAACCACCTGACCGCGCAGGGCCACCCGGGATTCCTCGAACGGCTCCTCGCGTTCCTGGACGAACACGGCGCACGCTGACGCGCGTGCCACTGGCCGCTCATCTATCCCATCGTCTGGCCGAGAGCGCACGGGAGCGGCGAGGATGCGCTAGTTCTTGACGGCCGTCCAGGTGCCACTGGCCAACCCGCCAAAATCGACGGTGCCTTTCATGTCGGAGCCATCGACCATGCCCGTGAACGTCAAGGTCATCGGTCCTACCGGTGAGTCAATCTCGAACATCATCGTGATCTCGGAGCCGGTGATGGTGCCCTCGAGGGCGGACTCCCCGAACGTCCCCTTGAGCATGTCTCCATCTTGCTCGAGCATCATCGGCGCAGGATTGCTGCCCTGGTCGCTGACAATGGTGAGTGTCCAATCCCCAGACACGTCGGTCTGGGCATGAGCCATCACGAGCAGGCCTCCGCCCACCGTGATGAGAACCGCGACGGACAATGAACGCAGCATGTGCTTCTCTCCTCTCAAGTGACGATGCTTCCTCATTGACGACCCCGAACACACCACGTTGTCAATCGGTTGACCGATCACACGTCCGTGGCATCGAGGGACGCCGTCTACCCACCGGCGCCGGCGACGTTCACCCACATCCGACGCCCAGCGTCCGGTCCTCAGCGAGCACGACACCCCGCCACCACGGACTGCTGCGAGCAGCCCGTCACCCTACTTGGCCAGCGGGTCGGGGCGAATCTGGAACTTCACGCTCTTCTGCTTCGTACCCGCTCCTCCTTCCAGGTGCCAGGCCGCATAGTTCGAGTAGCTCGACCAGAGGCCCTTGCCTTTCCATCCGGTGGTCGGGTCATCGATGCGCCCGTTCGACGACCGAGAAAAGAACCCCATCGGGTACGGGACCCGTAGCGTGACGAACTGCCCGGTGTCCGGGATGAACACCTCGAGCGAGTCGGTATTGACCACCCCGTAAAGCGGCACATCCCGACCCAGGCCCAGCACGTCGTGGTGGTCGATCTGCGTGAGATAGCTCTCGTCGGAATTAATAGGCAACGCGGCGTTCTGATAGGTGGGCTTCTCGATGCGATGGAACGTCCAGCCTTCGGGACAACTCTGCCCGGTGGCCTCAAGGTCGGTCGTGTCAGCGCACTGGCTCCGGTCGAACGACGCGAAATGCCCGCTGCCTCGCCAGTCCTGCCAGGCAACGCCGTCGGCGGTGAAATGGAGTCCGCCGCTGCCGTATGCCGACGGGCTCGTCACGCTCGGCGGCGGCTCGAACACCTCGGCCGTGCACGACGCAGGCGGGTTGTCGCCGATCTCGATCCGCACGAGCTTGTTGTCCCTGGGCCCATTCCCGGAGCACCAGACCGTGCCGTCGGCAGGATTCACGGCCGGTGAGTAGCAGCTGACCTGAATCCGATGGTCGAGGGTCGGGTCAATCGCGTCGGACGGCTCGGTCCACCCGGGCGTGATCACGCCGTCACCATTGGTGTCGAGGACGCCAGGACACCACCCCTGTGCGGCCTCGGCATCCTGCGTCTCATCCCAGATATTGATGTCGATCCATCCGAGACCGCCATTGAACCCGTAGTAGATCACGTCGTCGTCGCTGATCTGGTTGTGATCGGCCGAGAAGCACGTGTCGATTTCGGAGAAGATTTCCGTCCGGGGGTCGTACATGAACACCTGCCGGGACCCACGTGCCAGCGGGTAGTAGTCGGCGAAGGCGTTCGACGCGTCGGTACAGAACCCCGGTTGGGCGTCAGCCCCGCGGACGCGGCCGGTGAGCCACACGCGGCCGTCACCGTCCAACGCGACACTACGCGGGTCGGACTGTCGCGCCCACACAGGGTCGTCACCCCAGTATGGCGAGACGGGCGTGTCCGTCTGGATCTCCGGGCCGTTCGACGGGATCTGGATCACGCTCGCCCGGTGCTCGACCGGGTCGAGCACGGCCAGGATGTCGCTGGGCTGCACCACGCCATAGATGAGGCCGTTGGCGTTGACCGTCGCGTCGCGCACGTCCGACGCGGCGCTGTCCGTCCGGCCGTCGGTCTCTGTGCCCCAGTCCCAGAGGGTGACGACGACGTTGCGCTCGATCCCCGTGGGACGTGGCGGTGTCTGCGTGGGCACTTCACCGGCCGCGATGCGGTCGGTCCAGTCGGCGAACATCTCCCGCTGATCTCCTAGCCGCCTGAACGACCCGGACATCGCCGCCCCCATCGGTCCCATCGCCACGCGCCGGTCCCACGCTTCCAGGTGCGAGTCTGAATCGCTCAGAATGCTGCCGGGAATCTCCCGCGTGGCCTTGTTCCCGATTTGGTGGCAGTTGAGGCAGCCGGTGACGGCGCTCCCCAGCTGCTGCTGGGACAGCTCGCCCTCCGGGAGCTCCATCATCGAGAGCCACCACGCGGCCGGATAGACCTGTGCCGCGGCGCGCGCATCGGGTGCCACCACGGCCTCGAGGTCGAGCATCTGGCCGGGCGATGCCGACACGCGAAGCGAGTCCACCAATCCGTACCCGCGCACAAACACCTCGTAGGTCGCTTCGGGGAGATCGGGCAGCACGTAGCGTCCCAGATCATCGGTGACCACGATACGGATGAACCTGGTGGGCAGATCGGTCGTTTCGGCAACGACCCACACACCGGCTTCGGGACCCTGGTCGCTCGTCACGACCCCGCCGATGTCATCGGCGTCGAGCTCGACCTCGCTGCGACCGATCTGTCCCTCGTCGATGCAGCTCGACATCGCCGCAAGCGCCCCCGCGAGTGTTCCCGCAAGCAGCACCCCGCGCATTCGGAAACTCCTGACCATCTCGCCCTCCCTCGTTGTGCTCAATGGACCGCTCCGTGACGAGCCACCCGTGACTGCCCGTCGGAGCGACGCGACGGTCGCCTGTCAGTCTCGTCCCGTCTCGGTGCTCACCGGTCCTCGATATCCTACTCGCATTGACGCCGCGTCGATCAGCTCCCGGGTTGCGTCCCACAGGCGTCGGGCAACGGCGGGGTCCTGCGCTTCGCGGCTCGGCTGCGTGGGCGCACAGTCCAAGAAGTACCCCCCGGCGTGATCTTCGACCTCCGGCGCCGTGGCGCAGTAGACGCTGGTGGCCGCGCCCTGGGCGACCGACTTCGTGAACGGGGTGGCGAGCGCAAAGAGCGCCCGCGTGAGCCGCGATCCGCGCGAGATCTCGGTAGGAATCAGCGAGCCGGGGTGCAGCGACACCGCAGTGATCCCGAGGCCGGCATAGCGGCGCTGCACCTCGGCCCCGAAAAGCGCGTTGCAGAGCTTCGCCTGTCCGTAGGCCGGGATGCTCCTGTATGTCTGCCGGGGGAAGGGAAAGTGCGAGAAGTCGAGGGTGCGAGGCGAACGATGGGACTCGGAGGACACCATGACGAGTCGCGAGCGCCCGGCTCGGGCCAATCGCTCGCGCAGGCCCAAGAAGAGCTCGACGTGGCCGATGTGCGAGACGCCGACGACCCGCTCAATGCCGTCTTGGGTCTCCTCGTACCCCCAGGTGATCAGCCCGGCGTTGCACAAGAGGATGTCGACCGTGGGCGGCCCGAACCCGTTGGCAAAACCGCGCACGCTCGCGAGCGACGCCAGGTCGAGCTGCCCGAGCTGCACCCGAGCGGCCGGATGACGCTCGAGGATGCGATCTCGGGCGCTCTCGCCCCTGACTCGATCGCGGCAGGCCAGGTGGACCTCAGCGCCGTGCCCCGCCAGGGCGCGTGCGGCCTCGAAGCCGATCCCGGCGTTCGCGCCGGTCACGACTGCGACGCGCCCGGACAGGTCGACCCCTGCGAGCACGTCGTCTGCCGTCGAACGGCCGTCAAACGCCATGCCGTATTCTAGACCCCCATGGTCGTACGAGCGTCCTTGCCAGAGAGCTGGACTCAGTGCCACGCGGCGATCCGCTGTCCTGGTGATGTGTTCACCGGACGTGACGACACAGCGCAGACGCGCTGTCACGTCCGGTCACGAGCGGGTGATTGACACCGCGATTTGCACGCCTTAAACTGCCCAGCATCGGTTTCGGCTCGTCATCCACGCGTTTGTGACGAACATAAGTGGGGTACGGCCAACGACTCTCACACTCGCCCAGGTGAAATCACGGCGTGCGTCGGTCGCCTTGCTTGGCGCCGTCGTCCTCACCGCCACAACCGGCCTCCAGGCGCAGGGGCCGGTGTCTCAGGCCATACCCACGTTCACGAAGGATGTCGCGCCGATCCTGCAGCGGGCGTGCCAGCGGTGCCATCGCCCGAACAGCATGGCGCCGATGTCCCTCGTGACCTACGACGACGTGCGGCCGTGGGCCCGGTCGGTCAAGCAGCGCGTGGTCCAGCGCGAGATGCCCCCGTGGCACATCGACCGCACCGTCGGCATTCAGCGGTTCAAGGATGATCCGTCGCTGTCGGACGACGAGATCCACACGATCGCGGCCTGGGTCGACGCGGGCGCGCCCCGCGGGAACCCAGCGGACATGCCGCCGGCCATCGCGTGGGAGACGGCCGATCGATTCAGTTTCGAGCCCGATGTGATCGTGCAGCTCGAGGAAGACATCACGCTCGCCGACGTCGGTTCCGATCAATGGCTGAACGCGCCCCTGGAAGACACGGGACTCACCGAGGACCGGTACATCCAGATGGCCGAGATCAAGCCGCTGAAGGGTGTGGCGGTCGTGCATCATGCCAACGCGATCGCGATTCGCGGCACCCGGGACGGGGAGATCGGACCGGGAGCAGGGTCACCGCATATCGTCGAGTACGCGGTGGGCAAAGCCGGGGAGCGCTACCCGGAGGGCAGCGGCAAGCTGCTGGCGGCAGGCAGCCGGCTGGTGATGAACATGCACCTCCACCCGATCGGAGAGGAAACGCTGGTGAACACGGCCTTGGCGCTCAAGCTCTACCCGAAGGGATACACGCCGGAGCATATCCAGTTCTCGCGGGTGTTCCCGTTTCCGTCGCAGAGCGAGCAAGACGACATCGACATTCCTCCCGGCGAGAGCAATGCACGCACGGATTCGTATCACTATGTCGAACAACCGATGCGCATCACGGCGTACCAGCCACACCTGCATAACCGCGGCAAGCGACAATGCCTGGAGGCGATCTACCCTCCCGCGCCGTCAGTACCGTGGCCGGAGAGTCAAGGCGGACCATTCAGCGTGCGACCGGAACTGATCAACTGCGCAGACTTCCAGTTCAACTGGCATCTCCAGTACACCTACGAAGATGATGTGCAACCGCTGATCCCGGCCGGAACGCTGCTTCACCTGACCAGCTGGCATGACAACTCGGCGGCCAACCGGGGCAACCCCGACCCCACGGCCTGGGTCGGCTTCGGACAGCGGTCGATCGACGAGATGGCGCTGATGTGGCTGGAGTTCAGCTACCTGACCGACGAGGAGTACGCGGCGGCCGTGCGACAACGTCAGGAGCGGCACGGCGGCAACGAGGACCCACAGTAGCGGCTCGCACGCAACGTCCCGCAGGCAATGTTCGACACCACGAGGCGTTCGCCCTGGGTCGTGTGCCTCGACAGCGTAGTCGTGCTGAGCGTGTTGCTCTCGCCTACCGTGTCGGAGGCGCAGATCCGGCACCTACGGGGGCAGAACGTCGCGCCGGTGTTCGAGGGGTGGCAGCACAACGACGACGGGACGTTCACGTTCTACTTCGGGTACATGAACCGGAACCACGAAGAGATCGTCGACATGCCGGTCGGCCCGAACAACTTCTTCGCGCCTGGCCCCGAGGATCGGGGTCAGCCGACGCACTTCCTCACGAGACGCCAGCGGTTCGTCTTCACCGTCATCGTGCCCGCAGACCAGGGTCTCGAACAGCGGCTCACCTGGACCCTGACGGCGAACGGCCGGACCGACACGGTCCAGGGATGGCTGCAACCGGAGTGGGAGGCGGATGACGGTGTCATCCAGATGAACCTCGGCCCGGGCGGCACACCGCCCGCCAACGCCCGACCCGAGATCACCGGCAGCCCCGCGCTGCGGGTCTCGGTGGCCGACACCATCAGGGTGACCGCGACGGCGACCGACGATGGCATCCCGAGGCCATCGGCGTCCCAGCGGGCGAGCTCGCGGCCACAGGGGTTACGCGTGCGATGGATCCACTACCGGGGACCGGGCACGGTCACCTTCGACACGCCGAGGGTCGTCGGAGAGTACGGCCAGCCGGTAGAGGCAGCGACAGCCGTCAGTTTCGAGACCCCGGGGACCTACATCTTGCGGGCGATCGCGTTCGACCGTTTGTTCGAGGCATGGCATGACGTCGTCGTCACCGTGACGCACTGAGGCCTGAGATGCACAGTATGAATCCCGGCGCTCACTTGTGTTGCCGCCGGACGCCTGTTGTCGCAAGGGCCGTGAGGCCCGCCGGGGCCGCGCCGGTTTCGCCTGCACACCTACGGCGCGCGCTTGGTGCGGTGCTGTTGCTGGTCGCGTGGGGTATCCCGTCGTTGGCCGGCGCACAGCAGGCGGGGTCGCCCTCGCTCACCGGTGATCCGGCCATCGATGCGTGGGTCAGGACGACGTTCGGCCAGCCGGTCGACCCCGAGACACTGGACGACCCGGTATGGGGGACGAAGACGCTGCTCGCGTTGACCGAAGCCCAGCTGGAGGGGGCGCGGTTGTTCATGCAACGCTGCAACGTGTGCCACGGCGCCGCGATGAATTCCATGGATGCGTACGGGCCGTTCCTGACAAAACAGCGCGTCGACGGCCGAGCGGATCAGGTACGACAGGTGATCATGGATGGCACGGAGCGCATGCCGGCGTTCAAATACGGACTGCAACCGGCGCAGATCGACATGATCGTCGACTACCTGGGGACCGTCGAGGCGTACGAACCGGCCTACTGAGCTGTTGTGTCGACATCTGTAGGGCAAGGCTTCAGCCTTGCCACGCAGGCCTGAAGGCCTGCGCCACACCGGCAGTGCATGTGAGCTGCGGGATTAGGCATGTGAGGAACTTGGAGATGAAGGGTAGGAACACCAGGAACCGGTTGGTCGTCACGCTGCTGTCTGCTGTCTGTGGTGTCCTGGGGCTGACCGTCGGCGTCGCCCCCCAGGCGCTCGCCCAGTCGAACGGTGTCCTCCTGACCGGCACCATCACCGACGGGGCCGGCGAGACGATGGAAGGTGTGGTGGTCTCGGTGCGCGCCGAAGGGTCGAACCTGACCACGAGTGTCTACACGGACGCTGACGGGGTCTACGTCTTCCCGCGCATGGATCCGGCCCACGTCCAGCTGCGGGCGCAGGCCGTGAGCTATGCGGCGGCTCGCGCGGACCCACGCCCTTCGGGCGCGGTCCATCGGCACGACTTCGTCATGCGGTCGATCGAACACTTCGAGGCGCAGCTCCCGGGCGACCGGTGGGTGGCGGCGTTGCCCGAGGACACCCCTGAGGACCGGCGGATGAAGACGGTGTTCCGGTCGATGTGCGGAGGGTGCCACAGCCAGAACACCGCGCTGCTGACCCGCTTCGACGAGCAGGGGTGGCTCAACATCATCACGGTGATGAGCCGGATCGCGACGTCGGGGTACGTGGCCAGTCCGATGTCCCCAGGACTCGCGCGGGAGGATCGGGCGCCCAGTCCCCTGATGGACAATTACAAGGAGCGTCTGGCCGCCTACCTGGCCAAGGTTCGCGGGCCTGGGCCGTCGCCCATGAACTTCGAACCACGACCCCGCCCGACCGGCGACGCGGTCCTGGTGGTCATCCGGGAGTACGACACACCCGGGCAAGGCTACGGTCTGCCGGATTGGGAAAGCGGCAGCAACTGGATTGAGGGGGCGCCGTCGAAAACGAACCGGGCCAATCACCACGCGATGGACGGCACGCTCGATTTCGACGGTAATCTGTACTTCTCGGACGATCTGAATACCAACCCGTATCGCAGCATCGGGAAGATCGATTGGCGGACCGGAGAGATCACCAACGTCCACGTGCCACGGCGCGCGACACCGGAGATGGCCTCCGCCGTACACGACCTGATCGCCGACCAGGAAGGCACGCTGTGGTTCGGTGCGGACGGACGATTGGTCAGTGTCGATCCCGACACCCTCGAGTGGGAGCTGATGACGACCCCTGAGGGCGAGATCGTCCCTGCCGGTGGTTTTCACGACAAGGACGGGTTGGGCGGTATCTGGGGTGCGCTGGGCCGAGGCGCCGTGCGCTACGACCCCAAGACCCGAGAGACCACGAGGTACCAGAACCCGACACAGAAGAGTACGTTGGGGTCGACAGGGTCATACGGCATGGCGGGAGACCGAGACGGCAATGGCTGGCTGTCGGTGTATGGCCTCGACATCATGACCAAGCACGAGTACGCCACCGGCAGGTCGTACGACATCCAGCTGCCTCCGTCGCCCTATGCCCCGGCCGACGACCTGTTCGTTGGGGACGACCGTCGGATCTTCGACATGATGGGTGGCAGCCTCTTCCATGGGAAGGGCCATCCGTGGATGCACACGATTCGGAAGCCGGGTGGAGGCGAGCCGAGCGACGCCGTGTGGGGACCGGGATGGACGAGTGACCACCTGGTCAAGATCGACATCGAGACGCACGAGATCACGCTCTATCCGCTCCCGTATCGGGACGGAGGATGTTATCAGGCGGTCGTCGACCTGGACGGGATTATCTGGACGGTCTTCACCAACGCCGATGCGGTCGCCCGGTTCGACCCGGAGTCCGAGGAATGGACGTGGTACGACCTGCCGACCGTGGGCACCGAATCGCACGGACTGCAGGTGGTCAGGGTCAATGGTCGCACGCAAGTGGGTGTGCCGTACTGGGGCTCGAGCAAGATGGCGAAACTCGAGTTCTTGACGCACGCCGAGCGTGACGCCCTGAAGACGGTGGCGATGGCGGCAACAGCGGCCTCGCGGTAGCAAGGGCCTCGAGCCCGCACGGCCCGCGGCGGACAGATAGATGAGCCGCGGGGTGTCGCACACAAGGAGAGGCGCCGTGAACGGGTCACACACCCCCACCGGGTCGCACTATCGGTCGATCGCGGTGGGGTGGGCGGTATGTGCGGTGCTCGTGACCGCGCCTGCCGCTGCTGGTCAAGCGGTGGCGTATCCGTCAGGAACGACGCGCATCGAGGCCTACCTGGTACGCCCGTCGACCGACGCCGGGGTGCGATCTCCGGCCGTCATCGTGATCCACGACGACCAGGGCCTGACCGACGCGGTGCGGGCAACCGCGCGGCTGTTCGCCACCGAGGGGTTCGTGGCGCTTGCTCCCGATCTCGTGTCCCGACTGGCAGACCGGCCGCAACAGGTGCCGGCGGGGCGAGGTCGCCGCCCGGCCCCGGTTGCACCGCTCTCGCTCGGTCAGACGGTCCAAGACGTCGCGGCCGCGTTCGCGTTCTTGCAGGCGGACGCCGGTGTCGATCCAGCACGGATCTCCGTCGCCGGTTTCGGCTGGGGTGGGTGGCGTGCGTTCAAGTTGGCGGAGCTGACGCCGACCCTCCACCGGGCTGTCGTCTTCTATGGCACCACCTCCAACGACCGGCAGCTACACAACATTCGAGCTCCGGTGCTCGGCCATTACGCGGAGTACGACTTCCAGACGACGGCGCAGGTCCTGGCGACCAAGCGGCGCCTGGGTGAGCGGTTCACGTACTACATTTACCCCGATATGGACCGCGGGTTCTTCGGCGGAAGCAGCGGTGCCATCGATTACGAGGCGTTGGTCCGCGGCCGTGAGCCCCAGACTGCCCCGTCGCGGACCGACACCGCTGCGGCAACCGTCACGGACGCCGTTCGACTGGCGTGGAATCGAACACTGGACTTCTTGCGCTAGCGAGGCTCCGCCTCAGACACCGCGCGGTTGTCGGGCGGCACACCCATCAACGTCGCTGGTTGGCATCGCGTTCGAGCTGCCGCTCGAGGATCCGACCTGGCGCCCCCAGGGTGGTATCGGCGCCCAGGTCTCGAAGCAACGCCGCGGTGCCCGGCCAGGCCTGGAACTGGAATGACTGCTTGGCGCCCTCGGCGATCCGGAACGCCGTGCGTCCCCTGAAGTCCTGCCCGTCGATGTCGGCGCCGTGGTCCAGCAAGTACTCGAGGACCTCGTTCACTCCCATGTAGGCCGCGCCGTGCAGCGCCGTGAAATTGGCTTCGTTGACGGCGGTGACGTCGGCACCCGCCTCGACGAGGACCTGGACGGCCTCCTCGGCGGATGGCGACGGGTACCCTCGGCTCCGCCCGGGTGAATAACTCAGGTGCCCGAGCCCGGCCACGGTCATCAGCGCGGACGTCTGGTCGTCCGTCCGCAGCGTCAGATCGGCACCCCCAGCCAAGAGCGTCCTGATCATGTCCGCGCCGCCACTGCGGCTCGCCGCGAAGGCCGCGACCCACAGCGGCGTGGCGCCGCGCAGATCACCCGTGCCGATCGCATAGGTCTCGAACGCGCCGCGCGCCGTCGTCAGATAGCCCTCCACCGTCGTCGACGCCTCGATGCGGATGTTCGGGTTCGCGCCGTGGTCGAGCAGCGTGTGGACCAGCGCGAGTCTGGCGGCCGGACGGAGGCCGACCAACCCGCTACCGAGCACGCCGTCAATCCCCCGCGCGCGGAGCCATTCACGCAGCCAGATGTCGACCGGTCCCGCCGCGGCGTGCAACGCCGCCACGCCATACAGGGTCCCGTTCGGGTCGGCACCACGCTCCAGCAGAAACCGGGCAAACTCTTCCTGTCCGCTCACGACCGCGAGGGGTAAGGGATGGGTGCCGTCCGATCCGAGGTCATTCACCCCCGCGCCTGCCGCGAGCAGGGCACTGGCGGTGTCGATGTCCCCGTTGCGCGCCGCGAACAGCAACGGCGTGAAGCCACGGGTCGAACTCGCACGCACGTCGGCGCCCGCGGCGATGAGCACCCGCACAATGTCGAGATGGCGCTCGGCCACCGACCACATCAGTGCCGTCTGCGTCGCCTCGGCGGTGGCGGCGTTGACCTCGGCGTCATGGACGAGGAGCGTCCGGACGACATCCACATTGCCGGTGCGCGCGGCGATCATCAACGGGGTCAGCCCGTTCGTCTGGACCGCCCCGGCGTGTGCCCCGGCCGCGAGCAATGTGTCGACCATGGCGACGCTGCCGTTCTCGCACGCCAGGGCGAGCGGCGTCACGCCGTGGTCCTCCGCCGCGTTCGGGTCGGCGCCGGCGCGCAACAGCAGCGCGGCGGTCTCGAGATCATCCCAGTGCGTGGCCCAGAGAAGCGGTGTCGCACCGTCTGGCTGTGGGGTGTTGACGTCGACGTCCGCCTCGAGCAGCACGCGCACCGCCTCCATCCGCTGCGCGGCGGCAGCGTCGACCAGGCGACGATCGGACTGGGTGGCCGTTGCCACGCTGGCCAGCGACAGCGCCGTGACCACCCACACGCCACGTGTCATGGTCGTACACATCCTCAGATCCCCCATCCGTGCAGGATAGCAGCTGTTCCGGTTGCCCGCACATGGCGAGCCGGGCCCCGTGGAGCCCGATCCTAGTTGACTTTCTGACACCAGTCACGTTAGAAAGGTGCGACCATATCCCTGAGTCAGCCTGGATATAGTGATGACGAGCCCTGGTGTGTCCCGCACGGTGTCGTTGGTAGCCGGCGTCGTGCTGACGGCGATGGTCGGTCTCTACGCCGCCCAGGTGGTCGAACCCGTAGCAGCCCGCGTTCTCGCACCTCCGCTGCTGGCCCACCCTCAGACCCAGGTCCCGGGAACGGAGACGCAGACCACCGCGTCGGGGGAACCCGCACCCGATCGGTCACTGCTCGACACCTATTGCGTGACCTGTCACAACGAGCGGGTGCAGACCGCCGGACTCATGCTCGACACGATCGACCTCAGCCAGGTGGGTGTGAACGCGGAGCTGCTGGAACAAGTGACGCGCAAGCTCCGCAAGGGACAGATGCCGCCGGCCGGACGGCCACAGCCAACCCCGGCGACCATCGACGCCTTTGCCACGTCGCTCGAGACGGCGCTCGATCGTGCGGCTGAGGCCAGTCCCGACCCGGGACGCGTCGCTCTGCACCGGCTGAACCGTCTCGAGTACGTCAACGCGATCCGCGATCTGCTGGCCCTCGAGATCGATGGCACGGCACTGCTGCCGGCCGACACCTCCGGCTTCGGGTTCGACAACAACGCAGACGTGCTGTCGGTGACGCCGGCGTTGATGGCGCGCTATCTGTCGGCCGCCACGAAAATCAGTCGCCTCGCCATCCCCAGTCCCACGATTCGCCCGGCGAGCCAGGTGTTCAGGGCGTCGGAGTTCGCGCGACAGGACGTTCGCAGGGGGGAGGACCTGCCGTTCGGGACGGTTGGCGGCTTTGCGTTTCGCCACGTGTTCCCGCTCGACGGCGAATATGTCTTCACGATCCGCCTGCAACGCAATCGAGTGGGTGGCACCATCCGCGGCATCGACGATGCGCACCAGGTCGAGTTGCGTCTGGATCGCGCGCTCCTGGCGCGTTTCGACGTGGGGGGCGAGTTCCAGGGATCGGACCCGGGGATCTTGATCGCCATCCCCGAGGAGGATGTCGACGCGCAGCGGCTCCACACCTACCGTCTGACGGCGGACGATCACCTGGAGCTGCGTGCCACGATACAGGCGGGGACGCACCTGGTGGCCGTGGCATTTACCGACCGCGCGGTGTTGACCGAGATGGTGCCGGTGCGCCCGAGGTCGATCCAAGCGTCCACCTTCAGCGATGATGCCGGCCACCCGGGCATCGGGACCCTCGAGATCGCCGGACCCTACGCGGGCACCGCACCGAAGGACACGGCGAGTCTCCGACAGATCTTCACGTGCCGGCCGGCCACCGTCAGGGACGAGGCGGAGTGCGCGCGGCAGATTCTCGGCACGCTGGCACGTCGCGCCTATCGGCGCCCGGTGACCCGGAGCGACGTCGACCCGCTGCTCGACCTCTACACGCTCGGTCGTACCGGGGGCAGCTTCGACGCCGGCATCGAGCGGGCGCTCGAGGCGTTGCTGGTCTCCCCGAAGTTCCTGTTGCGGATCGAACCGCGTCCGCCCGGCGCCACGCCAGGGACTGTCTACCGGCTCGGCGATGTCGAGCTGGCTTCTCGTTTGTCGTTCTTCCTGTGGAGCAGCATCCCCGACGACGAGCTGCTGGATCTGGCCGAACGCGGCCGGCTGAGCGAGCCGACGGTGCTCGAGGCGCAGGTGCGCCGGATGCGGGCCGATCCTCGCGCCGTGGCGTTCCTGCGAAATTTCGCAGACCAGTGGCTGATCACACGCAACATGCTGTTGGCCGAACCCGATCCCCGGCTGTTCCCCGACTTCGACGACACGCTCCGCGAGGCATTCCTACAGGAGACGCAGCTGTTCATCGAGAGCCAGGTCCGTGAGGACCGCAGCGTCTTCGACCTGTTACGGGCCGACTACACCTATCTCAACGAGCGGCTGGCCGGTCACTACGGCATCCCGAACGTCTATGGCAGTCATTTTCGACGCGTGAGGCTGCCGAACGACCGGCGACACGGGCTGCTCGGGCACGCGAGTGTGCTGACGGTGACGTCGTATGCGCACCGAACCTCGGTGGTGCTGCGCGGGAAATGGGTGCTCGAGACGCTGCTGGGCGCGCCGCCGCCGCCGCCACCGCCCACTGTGCCGCCTCTCGAGGAGAACGACCGCAGACAGCCGACGTCGCTGCGTGAGCGGATGGAGCAACACCGCGACAACCCGGTCTGCGCGAGCTGCCACGCCAGGATGGATCCGCTCGGCTTCGCGCTCGAGCACTTCGATGCCACCGGGCGGTGGCGCGAGGACGACGGCGGCGCCGCGATTGACGCCGTCGTCACCTTGCCGGACGGCACGCATCTCGACAGCCCGGCCGCGTTTCGCGACGCCCTGTCGAGCGACGAGTTCGTCCGCACGGTCGCCGAAAAGCTGCTGACCTACGCCCTCGGCCGCGGGCTCGAGTACTACGATGCGCCGGCGGTACGTCAGCTGCTACGGGACGCGGCGCCAGACTACCGCTGGTCGTCCTTTGTGCTGGGCATCGTCAAGAGCGTGCCGTTTCAGATGCGACGCGTGGCTGAGGAGATCACGCGATGATCATCACCAAGAAATGTCTGCCCCGGCGCACCATGCTGCGCGGCCTCGGGGCGACCATCGCCCTCCCGCTGCTCGACGGCATGGTCCCGGCGTTGACCGCCCTGAGCCGGACCGCCGCCGCGCCGATCCGCCGCCTGGGCGTGTTCTACGTCCCCAACGGGATGGCGATGGGCTACTGGATGCCCGACACGGAGGGGGCACTTGGCGAGCTGCCGCCGATCATGGCAGCGCTGACGCCGTATCGCGACCAGCTCCTGGTGCTGAGCGGGCTCGGTTCCGAGGCCGCCACGCTCGTCAAGGGTGGCGGCGATCATGCGCGCTCCGCCGGGACGTTTCTGACCTCTGTCCCGTTCAAGTTCACGTATGGGGCGGATGTGTACGCGGCCGTGTCGATGGACCAGCTGGCGGCGCGCGTGCTCGGCCGGGAGACCCAGCTCGCATCGCTCGAGCTGGCCCTGGACTCGAACGCGATGCTGGGCTCCTGCGACGGCGGCTCGAGCTGCGCGTATACCAACACGATCGCCTGGCGCACACCCACGACGCCACTGCCGGGCGAACGGGACCCACGCGCCGTGTTCGAGCTGCTGTTCGGTGCCAGTAGCAGCACCGACCCGGCGGTGCGGCTCGCCCGCATCCAGCGTGATCGCAGCATTCTCGACTTCGTGAGCAACGAGGTGGCGAGTCTTCGGGGGCGTCTTGGTCCGCGTGACCAGGTCAAGCTGGCGGAGTACCTCGACGCCGTGCGTGACATCGAACGGCGCATCCAAAAGGCCGAGGAACAGAATACCCGAGAGCTCCCGGTGGTGGAGCAACCGATCGGCATCCCGACCCTCTATGCCGACCATGCCAGGCTCCAGATGGATCTGCTGGCGCTGGCCTATCAGACCGACCTGACGCGTGTCAGCACGTTCATGCTGGCGAAAGAGGTCAGCGGTCGTGCGTATCCCGAGATCGGGGTGTCGGACTCGCATCACCCGCTGTCGCACCACCAGAACGAACCGGCCAAGTTGGAGCGGTTGCATCGCATCAATGCCCATCATATGGAGCAGTTCGCCTACCTGGTGGCGCGGCTACAGGCGATACCAGAGGGCGACGGCACGCTGCTGGATCGGTCCCTTCTCGTGTACGGGACCGGCATCAGCGACAGCAACACGCACTTCCACGATGATCTGCCGATCGCCCTGGTGGGGGGAGCGGCGGCCGGGCTCAAGGGTGGCCGGCACATCCGGTATCCAGTGGGGACGCCGCTGGCGAACCTGTGGCAGACGGTGCTCGACAAGATGGGGATTCCCATCGATCGATTCGGCGACAGCACCGGCCCCCTCGACCATCTGACCGACGTCTGACCGAACGAGACGTGCTGCTCTAGTGATGGTGACCCGAGCGGCGCCGGTACCGACCACGAATCGATCACGTGTTGGGATGACTATCTAAGAAATTGGATCGATTCAAATATTTGAACAAGAAA
>SMUY01260379.1_pt1 | contig 16194 bp, 15 predicted proteins | sample 2456441 | NCBI WGS metagenome assembly SMUY01 (sample SAMN11095931, study PRJNA526329) | marine sediment metagenome | biome: Marine sediment; feature: Surficial sediment; material: Deep marine sediment; isolation source: Hadal surficial sediment | place: Pacific Ocean | collected 2014-11 | depth...
AAGATGGCCGCAGGGGAGCAAGCGATGGACTGGGGCTTTGCGGAGACCCTCGCCTACGCCAGCCTGGCGCAAGATGGCAGCAGTTTGCGCCTGGTCGGACAGGACTCGAGCCGTGGCACCTTTTTCCACCGCCACGCGGTGCTGCATAACCAGGTCGACGGCACAACGATGACGCCGCTCGAGCATATCAACCCCGCAGTGGACGTGGTGGTGATCGACTCCCTGCTGTCCGAGGAGGCGGTGATGGCGTTCGAGTATGGTTACGCCACGGCAGCGCCGGAAACCCTGCTGATCTGGGAGGGCCAGTTTGGCGATTTTGCCAACGGCGCCCAGGTCGTGATAGACCAGTTCTTGACCTCGGGCGAGGCCAAGTGGGGGCGGTTGTGCGGCCTGGTGCTGTTTTTACCGCATGGTTACGAGGGCCAGGGACCGGAACACTCCAGCGCACGCCTGGAACGGTTCCTGCAACTGTGTTCCCATGGCAATATACAGGTCTGCGTACCCTCCACCCCGGCACAGATGTTTCACATGTTGCGCCGGCAGATGATGTGCACAACGCGCAAGCCGCTGATCGTGATGACCCCCAAAAGCCTGCTCAGGAACAAGGCTTCCACCTCTGCGCTGGAATTACTGGAGAATGGTCGATTCCAGTTGGTCATTGATGACCGCAAGATTAAGGATAAAAAGACGGACAACAGCGATGTTGAACGCGTGGTGCTGTGTTCCGGAAAGGTCTGGTACGAACTGGACCAAGCCCGCGAAGCGTCCGGCAAGCTCAAGACCGCAATCATTCGCATTGAGCAACTGCACCCGTTCCCGGAACAGCGCCTGATGGAAGTGCTGGCGCTTTATCCCAAGGCTCGCGAGATTGTGTGGTGCCAGGAAGAACCCAAGAACCAGGGCGCCTGGTTCCAGATTCGCCACCACCTCCAGGCCTGCATTCAGGATGCTCAAACCCTAGTCTACGTGGGCAGAGAACGATCGTCTTCACCAGCGGTCGGCAACCACACTGTTCACCTGCACGAACAACAGCTGCTGGTGGAACAGGCGCTGGCCATGGGCCAGGGCGATCAACGTTAGGCGACGATCGCAAGCAGCGATAATTCAGGAAAAGGATTGCAATGAGTACAGAAGTCAAAGTGCCGGTGTTGCCGGAATCGGTTGCAGACGCCACGGTGGCGGCCTGGCACAAGAAAGCCGGCGAAAGCGTGTACCGCGATGAGAACCTGGTTGACCTGGAGACCGACAAGGTCGTCCTCGAAGTGCCGGCGCCGGTGGACGGCGTGGTCAGCGAAATCACCAGGGGTGCGGGTGAGACCGTGACCAGCGGGGAAGTGCTGGCTATCATCGAAGAAGGTAAAGTTACTCAACCCGCGCCCGCGCAGGCCACCGACGGTGAGCAGCAAGGCATCGCAGCACCCGCAGACAGCGGCGGAACAGCAACCCAAAAACTGAGTCCGGCCACGCGCCGCATCGTTCAGGAAGAAGGTGTGGATCCTGCAGATGTCCCCGCCAGTGGACGTGGCGGGCGGCTGACCAAGTCCGATGTGGTCAACTATCTCAAGCACAGTAGTCCGGCCGGCCCGCGCGCCGAGGAGCGGGTAAAAATGACCCGCCTGCGCAGCCGCATTGCCGAGCGTATGAAGGAAGCACAGAACACCGCCGCCATCCTGACCAGTTTCAATGATGTCAACCTGAAAGCGGTGATGGACCTGCGCATAAAGTACAAGGAAGCCTTTGCCGAACAGCACGGCGTAAAGCTCGGTCTGATGTCCTTTTTTGTAAAAGCAGTGTGTGACGCACTGCGCAAGCACCCGGTTGTGAATGCTTCCCTGGAAGGCGATGAAATCGTCTACCACGGCTACCAGGACATCGGAATCGCGGTATCCACGGAGCGCGGACTGATGGTGCCGGTGCTGAGGAACGCCGAGCACATGAGCCTTCCGGACATCGAGCGCGGTATTCGCGAATATGCCGGCAAGGCCCGCGATGGCAGCATTTCGCTGGAAGACCTGCAGGGCGGGACCTTTACCATTACCAACGGCGGAACCTTTGGGTCGCTGTTGTCCACGCCCCTGCTGAACCCGCCGCAGAGCGCGATTTTGGGCATGCACAGCATCAAGGAGCGCCCGGTGGTTGAACAGGGCCAGATCGTCGCGCGGCCGATGATGTACACCGCGCTCAGCTATGACCACCGGGTGATAGACGGCAAAGACGCGGTGTTGTTCCTGGTGGCCGTCAAAGACGCGCTGGAAGATCCGGCACGCCTGTTGTTAAACCTGTAGTTGAGCCTGTAGCTGAACCTGACCCCCTGAGAGAAACAGAAAATGGCAGATCAATTTGACGTGGTGGTGATCGGCGGTGGCCCCGGGGGCTACGTGGCGGCCATCCGGGCCGCACAACTGGGCCTGAAAACCGCCTGCATCGACATGTACACCGGCAAGGACGGCAACGCGGCCCCGGGCGGCACCTGCCTGAACGTGGGTTGCATTCCTTCCAAGGCATTGCTGGATTCCAGCAAGCACTATTATCACCTGCAGCACGACTACGCGGTGCATGGCATCAACGCCGGCGAACTCAGTTTCGACGTTGCAACAATGCTTGCCCGCAAGGACGGTATCGTCAAAAAACTCACCGGCGGCGTGACGGCTCTGTTCAAGGCTAACAAGATCAAGTCTTTTCACGGCCGTGGTAAATTGCTGCCTGGCCGGAGGGTCGAAGTGTCGCTGCACGGATCAGACGAGCCAGTGATATTGGCAGCGAAAAACGTGATCCTTGCTTCCGGCTCTGTGCCCATCGCCATCCCCGGCGTAGAGTTCGACGGAGAATTTGTCGTCGATAGTGTCGGCGCGCTGGAGTTTGCCGAAACACCCGCCCGACTGGGTGTGATCGGTGCCGGCGTGATCGGCCTTGAGCTCGGTTCGGTATGGAACCGCCTGGGTTCCGAGGTCACCGCGCTGGAGGCACTGCCGGAGTTTCTCCCGGTTGCAGACAAGGACATCGCCCGGCAAGCGGCGCGCGAATTCAAGAAACAGGGAATAAAAATTCGCCTGGGCACGCTGGTCAAGGGCGCCGTGGTCAAAGACGGTGAAGTCCACGTCACCGTTGAGGACAAGGACGGCGAGCAGCAACTTGTGTTCGACCGCCTGCTGGTGGCGGTGGGACGGCGCGCCTACACGGAAGGACTGCTGGCAGAGGATACCGCCGTCGTCATCACCGACAGGGGGCAGATCGAGGTCGACGACAACTCACTTACTGGCGCCGATGGCGTATGGGCGATTGGCGACTGTGTGCGCGGGCCGATGCTTGCGCACAAGGCTTCCGAGGAAGGCATCGCGGTTGCCGAAATGATTGCCGGGCGCGCCGCGCACATTCATTTCGACACGGTACCCTGGGTCGTTTATACCGACCCTGAAATCGCCTGGGTGGGCAAGACAGAACAGGAACTGAAACAGGAAGGTGTTGAATTCAACGCAGGTTCTTTCCCCTTTGCAGCAACCGGACGCGGCCTGGCGCTGGGTCATGCGACCGGCATGGTGAAAATTCTTGCCGCTGCCAAAAATGACGAAATCCTGGGTGTTCACATCGTCGGCGCCTCCGCTTCCGAGTTGATCGCCGAGTGTGTGGTGGCGATGGAATTCAACGGCTCCAGCGAAGATCTCGCGCGCATTGTGCACGCACATCCGACGCTTTCGGAAGCCATTCACGAGGCAGCGCTGAACGTGGACAAAAGAGCCATTCACAAGGTCAATTAATTTTGCAGGGGTGGACTTGAGGTCCGCCCTACTGGTCCTTGACGTGGTTTAGCAGCGACGAGTCGCCGCTGCTACGATACTATTGAGAACCCAGGCAATCTGCACGGCACATAACCATGGCAAGCATCCCCAAAACCTTCAGCGCTTTCCGCGTCCACAATGATTCAGATGGTTACCGGGCAGGCGTGGAGTCCATTTCGCTCGACGACCTCAGCGAGGGCGATGTCACCATTCGCGTGGACTGGTCCAGCACCAACTACAAGGACGCTCTGGCAGGTACCGGCAAGGGCAAGATTCTCAAAACCTTCCCCCTTGCTTGTGGCATTGACGCTGCCGGCGTGGTGGTCGATTCCTCTGATCAGCGTTACGCCGAGGGCGACGAAGTGCTGGTCACCGGTTGCCAACAGTCTGAATCACGCGATGGCGGATATTCACAATACCTGCGCCTGGACAGCAACAGCGTCATACCCCTGCCCCGCGGCCTCGGCTTGCGCGAGGCCATGGCCCTGGGTACCGCAGGATTCACCGCGGCCTTGTGCCTGTACCGAATGGAAGCGAATGGGCAAACGCCGGAACATGGCCCGATCGTGATCACCGGCGCCAGCGGTGGCGTGGGCAGCGTGGCCATCAACCTGCTGACGGCGGCCGGCTACGACGTACATGCCATTACCGGCAAGGTGGATCAGTTCGATTACCTGGAGGAACTGGGCGCAACGCAATGCATCTCCCGCCATGAACTGTACTGGGGACAGCGGCCACTGGAAAAATCCCGCTGGGCGGGGTGTATCGACAATGTCGGTGGCGACATGCTCAGCGGCATTTGCCGCGTCATCAGTCAGTGGGGAAATATTGCCAGTTGTGGCATGGCTGGCGGTATTGGTTTGCAGACCACGACCATGCCATTCATTCTCAGGGGTGTCAGCCTGCTGGGTATTTCTTCGAACAATTGCCCCTATGACATCAGACTCAAATTATGGGACCGCCTGGCCAACGAGTGGAAACCGCCCAAGCTCGATTTGATTTGTAACAAGGAGATCGGACTGGATGAATTGATGGTAACCTTCGATTCCATGCTGGCCGGTCATTCACTGGGCCGGACCGTTGTCAAAATAAATAGTGAATAACATTTTAAAGGAATGAAAAATAAGGCATAATCACGGCAACACGGGTTTATCGGGCGAAAAAAGGGGCGAATCAATGGCCAAAGTGCTGATTGTTGACGACTCGAGAGTGTATCGCTATAGCCTTCGCAAGCTGGTCAAAGACTGGGGTCACGAAGTCATTATTGCCAAAAATGGCGAGCAAGCCATAGAAATCGCGCGTGAACAAAACCCCGAAATCATCCTGATGGATATCGTCATGCCGGGTATGAACGGCTACCAGGCCAAACGCCAACTGGCCCGTGACGAAGCCACTTCACATATTCCCGTGATATTCGTCAGCACCCGCAGCGAGGAAACGGACCGCATCTGGGGACTTCGCCAAGGCGCTGCTGCCTACGTCACCAAGCCCGTTAAGCCTGAAATTCTTTTATCCGCAATTACTGAAGCCATAGCCGCATAGTATTCCCATGAGTATCGAAGTCGGTGACCGCATTCCTGAAGCCACTTTAACCATAATGTCGAACGATGGGCCACAAGCGCTCAGCACAGGATCCTATTTCGGCGGCCGCAAAGTTGTATTGTTTTCCGTTCCCGGCGCGTTTACACCAACCTGTTCCGCCAAGCATTTACCCGGTTTTACAGAAAACGCCGATGACTTTTTTGCCAAGGGCGTGGACGCCATCGGCTGCATGGCGGTCAACGACGTATTCGTCATGCATGCCTGGGGCAAGGGCGCCAATGCCGAACGGATTGATATGCTGGCCGACGGCAATGGCGAATTTACCGCCGCACTCGGACTGGAAATGGATGCCTCGGCCTTTGGCATGGGCAACCGTTCCCAACGTTTTGCGCTGGTTGCGGACGACGGTATAGTCACCAGCCTGTATGTGGAAGCCCCGGGTGAATTCCGGGTCAGCGCCGCCGAGCACGTGCTCGCCAACTTGTAGTAATCAAGATCAATCGCGACCGCGTTGCGCGTCGCCAAACACGCCATCCAGGAAATTGCGAAACGATACTGATTGAACGCCGCTGCTACAGAGGCGCTTCGCACATCAGGTGGATAAAATTACCTTCCGGGTCCCGGAAGCCTGCCATCCATAACTCATATTCTGGTGTGCGGTGGACGATGTGTGGCTCCCCTTCGAACTCGACACCCCGCGATGAAAGTGATTTGTGGGCTTCTGCCATATCGGCCACACGGTAGTAAATCAGCGGGTTGGAAGGAAAGTCTTCAACTTGATCCGCGCTCAGGTACAGGCGAATGCCGCCGCAATCGAAAAAAGCCATCCGCTGGTCCGGGACTTCAAACAACAGCGTCATGCCCAGAGTATCGCGGTAGAAGGCCACCGCCCGGTGAATGTCGCTAACGCCGATATGAATCTGGCCTATCGCATCCAACTGGAATTCACTGTTCATGATTCCTCACCATCTCCGCCTTCACCATTTTCGTCGTCCCCATTCTCACCATCCTGCGGATCCTCTGCTTCCACGCGGGCCAGTCCAACGAGACTTTCATTCTCTCCCAGCCTGATCAGTGTCACACCCTGGGTGTTGCGACCCAGCGTGGAAATCCCTTCTGTGCTGGTACGAACCAGTGTACCGCCGTCCGAAATAAGCATGATATCTTCATCGTCGGTGACTTGCACCGCCGCCACCAGTTCGCCGTTTCGGACCGAAGTCTGGATGCCGATCACGCCTTGCCCACCACGACCCTGCACGTGGTATTCATCAACGTGGGTGCGCTTGCCGAATCCATGCTTCGTTACGGTCAGTATATCGCCCTCGTCAATGACCAGCATCGAAACGACCCGTTGCCCTTCCTTGAGGCGGATGCCAATTACGCCGCGTGCAACGCGGCCCATGGAACGCACATTACTTTCGTTGAATCGAATGCATTTTCCGGAACTGGAAAACAGCATGATGTCCCGTTGGCCATTGGTGATTTCAACATTGACCAACTCGTCGTCTTCCCGAAGGTCTATGGCCCAGATTCCGTTCGCCCTGGGCCTCGAATAGTCGATCAACGGGGTTTTCTTGACGATGCCATTGCGGGTGGCGAAGAACACGAATTGCTCATTGCCATAATCCCGCACCGGCAGGACCGCATTGACGCGTTCATCTTTTTCCAAAGGCAGCAGGTTGACGATGGGTTTGCCGCGGCTAATGTGGCTGGCCTGCGGCAGTTCATAGACCTTCATCCAGTGAATTCTGCCGCGACTGGTGAAACAGAGCAGCGTGTCGTGGGTGTTGGCGATGAACAGGGTATCAACAAAGTCCTCTTCCCTGACCCTGGTGGCGATTTTACCTTTGCCGCCGCGGCGCTGAGCCCGGTAGCGATCCAGGCTCTGTGACTTCGCATAGCCCGCGTGGGACAGCGTGACCACCACGTCTTCCTCGGTGATCAGGTCCTCGAGGCTCAGATCCAGATGTTGTTCAAGAATCTCGGTGCGTCGCTCATCCGCGTACTTCCCACGGATCTCTTCCAGTTCAGCGCGGATCACGTCCATCAGGCGTTCCGGCTCCGACAAAACGCGCAGTAACTGGCGCACGGTTTCGATAATTTCCTGGTATTCTCCGGTCAGTTTCTGCTGTTCCAGCCCGGTAATCCGGTGCAGTCGCATATTCAGGATTTCCTGGGCCTGTGCCGGCGACAGTTGGTATCCGTTTTTGCGCAGCCCGTATTTCTCACTCAGGTCTTCGGGCCGCGAGGTCTGCGCACCGCCCTGCCCCAGCATGGCTGCAACCAGCCCCGACGCCCAGCGCTTTGCCAGCAGGCGCTCTTTGGCCTCGGCCGGCGTGGATGAGGACTTGATCAGTTCGATCAATTCGTCAAGGTTGGCCAGCGCCACGGTGAGACCTTCCAGCATGTGGGCTCGATTGCGCGCCTTGCGCAAATCAAACAAGGTGCGGCGGGTGACCACGTCGCGCCGGTGGCCGATGAAGGCCTCCAGTATTTCACGAATATTCAACAGCCTGGGCTGGCCTCCCACCAGCGCCACCATGTTGATGCCGAACACATTCTGCATCGTGGTGTGCTGGTAGAGGTTATTCAATACGACTTCGGGAACCTCACCCCTGCGCAGCTCGATAACCACCCGCATGCCGTCCTTGTCGGACTCGTCACGTAATTCGGTAATACCCTCGATGCGTTTTTCCTTAACCAGTTCGGCGATCTTTTGCAGCAGCCGTGCCTTGTTGACCTGGTAGGGGAGCTCCGTAACGATGATGGAATCTTTGCCGTTGCGTTCATCCGTCTCCACGTGCGAACGTGAACGCATGTAAATGCGGCCGCGGCCCGTATGGTACGCATCGTGAATGCCCTGTGCGCCATTGATGAATCCGGCGGTGGGAAAATCCGGGCCGGGAAGATGCTGCATAATCCCGTCGATGTCGAGGTCGGGATTTTCAATCAGTGCCACCGTGGCATCGATCACTTCGCCCAGGTCGTGCGGCGGAATGTTGGTTGCCATGCCCACTGCAATGCCGGACGAGCCATTGACCAACAGGTTCGGAATCCGCGTGGGCATGACCAGTGGCTCAAATTCAGATTCATCGTAGTTGGGTCCGAAATCCACCGTCTCGCGGTCCAGGTCAGCGAGGATTTCATGCGCCAGTCTCGACATGCGCACTTCTGTGTAGCGCATGGCCGCCGGGGCATCGCCATCCACCGAACCGAAATTACCCTGGCCGTCAACCAGCAGGTAGCGCATCGCAAAAGGCTGGGCCATCCTGACGATGGTGTCGTAGACCGCAGAATCACCATGCGGGTGATACTTGCCGATCACATCACCCACCACGCGGGCGGACTTCTTGTACGGTTTATTCCAATCGTTTCCGAGTACGTTCATGGCGAAAAGTACGCGCCGGTGTACCGGTTTTAAACCATCCCGCACATCCGGTAATGCGCGACCGACAATAACGCTCATGGCATAGTCCAAATAGGACTGGCGCATTTCGTCTTCGAGGGTAACCTGCAGGACTTCCTTGGCGAGTTCAGCCATTACAGAAAAACGCTCCGATATTTGTTATAACTCACTATTTAATAACGTTATTATGATGTGCTTTGGATGTGAATTTTGACATTGTTTTCAATGCCAAAACAAGCTGAAAATTATACCATATCCGAGCCTTGAAAAGGCTGTTTCCAAGGCCCTTTTTGCGGCCTGTAAAGGATGCCGAAAATCGGCCGGGAAGGGTGTCGATCATTGCGCCATTGCGCTGGCATTTACCCGGGTTCACACGGTAATGGGCGGGTGTGGAAATTTCATGAAATATCCGCTGCGGACAAGTATGATTGGCATCTGAATCAATATGTGAGAGTTGATCCATGAATAAACTCATTCGTTTCCTGGCTTGCCTGGCGCTGATCAGCGGCGTGGCACAGGCGCAGGAGGGCTCAGCCAATCCCGAGGTGACCATTCACACCAGCATGGGTAATATTCGCCTGGAGTTGTTTGCGGACAAGGCGCCTGCAAGCGTGGAGAATTTCCTGCAGTACGCCAGGGACGGTTACTTTACAGACACCATTTTTCACCGCGTGATCAGCCATTTCATGATCCAGGGCGGCGGTCTCGACACGGACGGGAAGAAAAAGGCCACGCGGGGGCCGATTCAGAATGAGGCCACCAACGGCCTGTCCAATTTACGGGGCACGATCGCCATGGCGCGTACCACGGACCCGCACTCCGCCACCGCACAGTTCTTCATCAACGTGGAAATCAACGCCAACCTTGACCACAGCAGTACGCAAAACTCCCGCACCTGGGGTTATGCCGTGTTCGGCAAGGTTATTGATGGGATGAACGTGGTGGACGACATTCGTTTCGTGCCCGCCGACGCGCGCGATCAGCCGTTGGAGATGGTGGTGATCGAGTCGGTGGAAATTCATTAGCACCCCGACGACACTTTTCATTTCCGACCTGCACCTGGACGACGCCCGCCCACAGTCGACGTCCCTGTTTGAGCAGTTTGTCCGCAGCGAGGCCTGCAGCGCCGAAGCGCTCTATATCCTCGGCGACCTGTTTGAATACTGGCTGGGCGATGATGTGCGCACGGATGTCTCCGACCGGGTTGCTGCCGCACTGTCCAGGCTGGCCTCCTCCGGCACGCCTTGCTATTTCATGCACGGTAACCGGGATTTCCTGCTCGGCGAAGAGTATGCCGCGCACGCCGGCTTGCAACTGCTGCCCACTGAAGAGGTGGTGGACCTTTACGGTGCCCCGACGCTGCTGCTGCATGGCGATACGCTGTGCACGGACGATGTGTCCTACCAAGCGGTGCGTAGACAGGTCCGCGACCCGCAATGGCAAAAGGAATTCCTGTCCAAATCGGTTGCCGACCGGATTGCCTTTGCCAGCGACGCCCGGGAACAAAGCCAGCAACACAAAACCACCGTATCAATGGAAATCACCGATGTGAACCTCGCTACGGTGACAGATGCTTTCGACCGCCATGGCGTTGGTGAAATGATCCACGGCCATACGCATCGCCCGGCCGTACACGATCACAGGCCGAAGGCCGGGCCGGCCCGCCGCATTGTGCTGGGAGATTGGTATGAACAGGGCAGCGTGCTGCGTGTCAGTCCACACGGCGCCAGCCTGGATGTCCTCTAAGCCCTGCCCCTTTGAGCCGTGCCTGATTATTTACCGGCTATGGCGTCCATTTCCCGTTGCGTAAATCCGGCCCTGAAACGCGCCGGCAGGTTAAACGGCCCACGGATGCTGCCGCCGAAGAATTTTGAGACCAGCTCGATGAATGTCGAATCCGGCTCCACGCCCCGTTCCGCGCAACAATGATGGAACCAGCGCGTGCCGATTTTCACGTGCCGCACTTCTTCGACCAGGATTATTTCCAGGATGCTGACGGTTTCGTCATCCCCGGCTTGCTGCAAGCGCTTGATCATGCCCGGCGTGACATCCAGCCCCCGGGCTTCCAGTACGCGCGGCACCAGCGCCATGCGCTCCAGGCAGGATCCCGCGGTCCGCTGCGCCATTTCCCACAATCCGTTATGCGCCGGGAAATCGCCGTATTCATAACCCAGTTGCAGCAGGCGGCTTTGCAACAACTGGTAATGCCTTGCCTCGTCGGCAGCGACCGATAACCAGTCGGTATAGAACTCCGCAGGCATCGCCCGGAACCGGCAAGCCGCATCAAGGGCCAGGTTGATGGCGTTGAATTCGATATGGGCGATGGCATGGACCAGTGCCGCGCGCCCGGCCGGGTTGCCGAGGCGCCGGCGCGGGACCTGGCGGGGTGCGACCAACTCCGGTTTCGCCGGCCGACCCGGGGCATCCATCGGCAACACGGGCGACTGTTCGTCCATTTGCAAGGTACCGGCCTGCATGCGCTGCCAGAGTTGCGTGGTCGCGGTGCATTTCCCGTTCGGGTCTGAGATTTCAAGACAGCGGAGCACCCCGGTAAAAAATCCGGTAAGCCTGGCCCTTGTATCACCCGTAATGACGATACTCCTTACAGGTTCGCAATCATTGCATCAGCAAAGCCTGAGGTTGAAACCTCGGTTGCGCCCTCCATCTGGCGTGCAAAATCATAGGTAACCAATTTTTGAGCGACCGTTTCCACAAACGCCTGCTGAATCAGTTTTGTGACGTCCCCCCAGCCGATGTAGTCAAACATCATGCAACCTGAAAACATCAATGAACCCGGATTTACCTTGTCCTGGTTGGCGTATTTGGGCGCCGTTCCATGCGTCGCTTCAAACACTGCAACGAAATCGCCAATATTGGCGCCGGGCGCAATACCCATGCCTCCCACCTCGGCGGCTATGGAATCGGACAGGTAATCTCCATTCAGGTTTGAGGTGGCAATCACGTCAAACTCTTCTGGTCGCAACTGCATCAACTGGAACATGATGTCAGCGATGCGGTCCTTGATCAGCACCTTACCTTCCGGCAGTACACCGTCATGGTGCTTCCACAAGTCGTTTTCGCTGATGGTGTGCTGCGGAAATTCCTCAGCGGCCAGTTCATAACCCCAGTTGCGGAACGCACCCTCGGTAAATTTCTGAATATTGCCCTTGTGCACCAGCACCACGCTTTCGCGGTTATTATCGATCGCGTACTGAATGGCCTTGCGCACCAGCCGCTTGGTACCGAAGGCGGAAATGGGCTTGATGCCCAGGCCGGCGCCTTCGAAAAACTCCGCACCCATCTCCTCGCGCAGGAATTTCGCCAGCTTTTCGTTTTCCGGGGTGCCGGCTGCATATTCGATACCGGCATAGACGTCCTCGGTGTTTTCCCTGAACAGCACCACGTCAACCCCTTCGGGGTGCTTGAGCGGGGATGGAACACCCGCGTAATAAGTAATCGGCCGGATACAGGCATACAGGTCCAGTTCTTGGCGCAGGGACACGTTGAGCGACCGGAAACCGCCACCGACCGGGGTGGTCAGCGGTCCCTTGACCGCAACCACCAGTTCACGGATCGCTGCCAGGGTTTCAGCGGGGAAGTAATCCCCGTCATAGATCCCGGCCGCCTTTTCACCCAGGTACAGTTCCGCCCAGTGGACTTTACGCCGCCCGCCATAGGCTTTTTCCACCGCCGCGTCCCAGATCCTCATGGCCGCGCTGGTGATATCAGGGCCGATGCCGTCACCCTCGATAAAGCCAAGGATGGGTCGGTCGGAAACCTGCAATTGATGATCACTGATGGTAATTTTTTCACCGCCTTCGGGCAGACGGATGTGGCGATAACCCATTGTGAATTATTCCTGGATGAGTGAAGGGTAGAACAGATTATTATACCTTCGAGAGTACATCGACCGCTCGATGCGGGGAAAAGGATGTGATCGACCTGGCGCGGACATTTTTAATGCTCTCGGACCTCATTGCTTATTCAGCTGTCTTTCGCGGTCGTTATTCCACCATCCGGCTGATGCTCTCGATGCAGTCAAAATCGTCCGGATTGAAGGGGCGAACTGAAAAATCTACGCCGAAGTTTTCTTCCAGAAAGAGGACGGTGTTCAATACATCCAGCGAATCGAGCAGGCCCGCCGTGAGCAACGGTTCAGTATCGCTCACATCGGTGCGTTGGCCCTTCATTTCAAGAAGACCGGTGATGAATTCGCGGATCGACTCGAGAGGCTCCATGTTAAAGACCCGGTATCAGATGCATGGCGAAACGAAAATATTCTGCTGCCGGGAGGAACCGGTCCGGGTCATCAAAGATGCTCAGCACACAGTAGAAGGCCAGCACCGCAATGGGCGCCAGGACCCGGGTGCGCAGGGAGTTCCGGTCAATCCGGCGATTGCGATTTCTCAGTTGTGACAAACCGATGGCCACGCCCAACAGGGCGCCGTAGAACAGATAGACTTTGAAACTGATGAAGGCATCCCACAGACCCAGACGGGCGATGTAACTGCTGTCCCGGAGAAAGTGATATAAAACGTTGCCAAAGCCCGCGGCCGCCATGGTGGCGAATACCAGGCGGAACCGGGGCCAGCGTTTGAAGTAACGCAGGTAGGTGGGATAAAAAAAGCACTCCACCAGCAATTCCTTGAAGTAGTAGTAGTAGCGGTTCCAGAACTCGGCGATGGTGGCGGAGCGCAGCGGTTTGTAGGTATTGCGCAGCGCACGGAAACCGGCCATCCGGCATACCGCGATCATCATGTGACCCCAGATGGATATGCTGAGCAGGTCCAGCAGAAACCGGGCGGCCAGGGCCAGCCAGTTCAGGTACCACACCGCTGGTGTCCCGGCGACTGAAGAACTGAACGCTTCGCTGAAACGCGGTACGTCCAGAAAAAACGGCAGGGTGAAGGACCAGTGCCATAATCGGATGGTGCCCGTGTAGATGAGCCCCAGGGACACCGCCTGCACAATCATCAGTAGCATCGCCCAGTACAAAAGCTTGACGCCTTTGAGCTGAGTAACGGCCAGTTCCGACGGGTCCTTTGCCTCGATCTTACGCAGATACGCCGCCCCCTTGGCAAAGGGTAGCGGGCTGGTGGTGGTCCCCATCCAGAACGGGTGGTAGTGGCCCAACTGGAGAATGAAGGGAGAACGGGCAGCGGACGGGATATCCAGCAGGGAAAAGGCCAGGAACCAGATATAGCGTCCCAGCACCACCAGAAACGCCCACAGGGTCACCTCCATCAATGACGGCAAGGGCAGCCAGGTGGCCACCGCCAGCAACCCCACATAACTGAACAGCAGCGCACGCAACGGGCGATTCATGGGCGCGGTGTTTCGCCAGCGCACGGCGGCCGCGTAGAAAACGGCACAGAACACCAGCACGGACGCGACCACGAGGACCTGGAACAGGGGCCAGCCCAACGAGTCCCCGATGTTCGCCGCAACGCCCTCGTCGCGCGCAAGACGCATGATGAGCGACCAGTTGAACGGGGTGTAATGCCACAGCCAGTACATGGTTCCCGCCAGCAGCAGTTGGCGGCGGTAATCGGGCAGGAAGCTCATCAGCAACAGGATCACGCTGACCTCAGGCCACCAACTGCGTCCATGCAGAACGAGTCCTGCGGCAAACACCGCGATCAACACCACGCGACCGGTGACGGTCTGCGAGAAAGTGACGACTCTTTGGTAACGATCCAGCGGCGGAATCAGCGTGATCATGCGTTTTCCTGGCGAAGACTTTCTGTCTTCAGCAATTCGACCAGCGCTTTTCGATCGAATTTGCCGTTAGCGGACAGGGGCAGGGTGTCGAGAAACATCACCTGCCTGGGGACCATGTACCCGGGAACCCGTGTTTTCATGCCGTCGCGTATTTCTGTTACGCCGAGAGCACTGCCGGCGACAAAGGCGACGATTCCCTGGGCAGTACCGTGTGCCACGGGCCACGCAACCGCCATGACGGATTCACAACGGCAGACGTGGCGCAGGTGCGTGTCAACGTCTTCCAGTTCCACCCGGTGCCCGAAGATTTTGATCTGGTTGTCGGTCCGTCCCAGGTGATGAACACAGCCGTCCGCATCTTGACGGGCCAGGTCTCCGCTTCGATACCAGCGCGTTCCATCGAGCGTGGTAAACCGCTCATCGGTGAGGCTGCGGTCGCGCCAGTACCCCGCGGCCAGTTGCGGCCCAGCCAGCAGCAGTTCTCCCGGTTCACCACCCGAGCGCACGATCTGTCCTCCCGAATCCATTATCGCCGCCTGCATTCCCGGGTACGGATGCCCGATGGCGACACATCCCCGCTCTGGTGTAAGCCGAAGGTCGGGTGCGCAGGGCTGCAGCAGGCAGGCCAGTGTGGCCTCCGTGGGCCCATAAAGATTTTCCAGCACCGAGTTCGGGGCGGCGGCCATCCAGTTTGCCAGCGGGTCTGCCGGCAGGGGCTCTCCGCAAAAAAGCGACAAACGCAGATCGGGAAAAACCCCGGGTCGCAGTTGCCGGAAACGATCCATGAGCACCATTGCTGATGGCACCGAAAACCACACCGTCAGTTTTTGTTCACTGATGAATCCCGCCGGCCCCAGGCGTGATGCTTCCGGCAGCACACACAGGGTCGCCCCGTTGTCGAGGCTCATGAAGAGGTCAAACACAGAGAGGTCAAAGGTGAGTTCAAAAAACTGCGACACCCGGTCGCCGGGTCCGATGCTGTAGCGCGCCTGCATCACCGCCAGAAAATGCTCAATGGCCGCGTGGGTGATCATGACGCCCTTGGGAACACCGGTGGTGCCCGAGGTAAACATCAGGTACGCGAGATCATCCCCGTTGCGAGGGACGGGTGGGTGATCGACGGCTTCTGTGAGGGCCATCTCCGGACCCAACACTCGCAAAGGTGGATCGAGACCGGGGAGTAACGCAGCACCGGCTTGATCGACGATCAACGCGTCCACTTCGGCTCGTTGCAGGAGGTTGCGCAGTCGATCTCGTGGGTGCTCGGGGTTGAGCGGGACCCAGGCGCAGCCGGCCCAACAGACGCCGAGTATCCCGGTGTAGGCGGCCGCGCCACGGCCCGCGAGAATTCCCACCCGCGACCCTGCTTCGACGCCTTCCCGCTCGAGCCATCCTGCGATCCGCCGGCTGAGATCGCCCAGTTCCGCATAACTGGATGTGCGGCCATCCCGCCACAGGGCCGGCGCCTCGGGCATCGCCCGCACGCGCTCACTAAATCGTCCGGCCAGGTTGTAATGATCTATGTCGATGGTCACAGTGTCCCGGCGGCGTCTTAGGTGCGAACTTCAGGCGGTTATATACTCTGCAGCGCCAACGATACCGTATTCAGCCATGAGATGGATATGATGTATGAACCACCCTTTTCGGAATTCAGGCATTATTCGCAGCTATCAACTGATTCCGTATTGAATCCTGGCAACTGTTGAACCACTCAGTTTTTACCACCGCAACCCCGGCAATCATCCAACA
>SMUY01296787.1_pt1 | contig 16165 bp, 14 predicted proteins | sample 2456441 | NCBI WGS metagenome assembly SMUY01 (sample SAMN11095931, study PRJNA526329) | marine sediment metagenome | biome: Marine sediment; feature: Surficial sediment; material: Deep marine sediment; isolation source: Hadal surficial sediment | place: Pacific Ocean | collected 2014-11 | depth...
CTGGCCGGCGGACTGGGAGAGCGCTTTCAACCACTCAGCCACCTCTCCGATCCTGTTTTCTCCTGTGCCAAATCTGGCACAACTTCGTTTAACGCAGTCGGTAGTGGCGCCGCCGCACTAGCCGTGTTCTTACTAAAGGTCAGTCCGCACAAACCACCCCGCAAATTTTCCATCTGGCCGGCGGACTGGGAGAGCGCTTTCAACCACTCAGCCACCTCTCCGATCGGTCAAAATAACTCGCAGCAGTCCGACCCTGCGAAGGGCGCACATGTTACTGAGTGGGTTAGACGAGGTAAAGCCGATAACCAGGATTAATCGTCGTCCGAATCGGCTTTCTCGCTCGCTTTAGCGCTCTCTTTGGCGCTTTTCTCGCTTTGGATGCGCTCGTAAATCTCTTCCCGATGTACGGGAATGTCTTTGGGTGCATTGATGCCGATCCGGACCTGGTTCCCTTTTACGCCCAATACCGTGATGGTTATGTCGTTCCCGATCATCACTGTCTCTCCGGCGCGTCGCGTAAGGATCAGCATAGCTTCCTACTCCTGCCTTATTCGGGCCTTGCCCTTTTTGTATTTACGCCTGCGTTAATGATTAAACCGTTGTAATTGTAGACGAAATCCCTAATCAGTGCCCGTCACAATCATAATTTTTGTCGTAACTACCCTACTATAAGAGTAATCGTGGAACTAGCCGAGCTGCTCCGTTACCCAGCCCGGAACCGAGGCGAGCGCTGCATCCAGGCCGTCCGGGTTGCTGCCGCCGGCCTGCGCAAAGTCGGGCCTGCCGCCGCCTTTGCCTCCGACTTGCTCGGCAACCGGCTTAATAACGTCGCCCGCACGAATGCGATCCGTGATGTTTTTAGTCACGCCTGCGGCCAGGCGAACCTTCCCGTTTTCGACCGAACCCAATACGATGACAGCGCTTTGCAGCTTATCCTTGAAGCGATCCACAGCGTCTCTCAGCGTCCTGGCATCGGCGCCGTCCATGCGGGTTGCCAGGACCTTGATGCCACCAATCTCGGTGACGCCGTCCGTGATATCCAGTGATCCGCCGGTCAGAAGTTGCTGTTTGGCGGCGGCCAGTTCCTTTTCGAGTTCCTTGTTACGGCGAAGCAACTGTTCGACTTTCGCGGCCGCCTGGTCACGCGGGCTCCGCAGCAGAGAAGCGACATGGTCGAGCGCCTGTTGGCCAGCGTCGATCCACTGCATCGCGACATCACCCGTCACGGCTTCGATGCGGCGAATACCGGAAGCAACGCCGCCCTCGGAGGTGATCTTGAATACACCGATATCGCCGGTGCTCGATACATGCGTGCCACCACACAGTTCGACGGAATGTTCACCCAGTTTAAGTACACGCACTTCGTCATCATACTTTTCGCCGAACAAAGCGATGGCACCAGACGCCACCGCATCATCGTATTTCATCAATTTAGTGTCGGCAGCAATGTTCCTGCGAATCTGCTGATTGACGATGTCCTCGATCTCCTTGAGCTGATCCCGTGTTACCGCCTCATAATGTGAGAAGTCGAAACGCAGGCGATCGGGTGCAACCAGCGAGCCTTTTTGTGCGACGTGGTCGCCAAGCACACTGCGTAAGGCCGCATGCATCAAATGCGTGGCGGAATGATTGAGAACGATCGCGTGACGGCGCTCGCCATCGACCTGGGCGGAAATCTTGTCACCCTTCGACAGCTTGCCCGTTTGCATCTTGCCAATATGCACGTTGGCTTTGCCGGATTTCTGCGTGTCGGAAACAAGGAACGATCCGTTGTCGAACGTCAGCACGCCTGTGTCACCGACCTGGCCTCCGCTCTCTGCATAGAACGGCGTTGACCTGAGGATCACAGCACCTTCATCGCCCTCTGCCAGTGATTCGATTTCGCTGCCGTCCTGGTAAAGCGCAGTCACTTCCGATGTATCTCCGGTGCCTTCGTATCCGGAAAATTCACTTGCCAAATCTGTCTTGATAGCCGCTTCTTTGCCGGTCCCAAATTTGCTCGCGGCACGCGCCCGATCGCGTTGCGCTGCCATCCGGTCGTCGAATCCTGCCTGATCCACACTCAGGTCCCGTTCGCGTGCAATGTCGGCCGTCAGATCCACCGGGAATCCATAAGTGTCATAGAGTTTGAACACGATATCGCCGGGCAATTCCTTGCCCTTCAGCTTTGCGATGGCCGACTCGAGAATTTCCATGCCCTGGTCCAGTGTTTCTGCAAACCGCTGTTCTTCTTTCTCGAGCACCTTCTCCACACGCGCTCTCGCCTTGACGAGTTCAGGATATGCGTCGCCCATTTCCTTGCAGAGCGGACCGACCAGCTTGTGGAAGAAGGTGTCATTCATGCCAAGTTTCTTGCCATGGCGGACTGCCCGGCGAATGATTCGACGCAGCACGTATGCCCTGCCCTCGTTTCCAGGCAGTACACCGTCAACGATCAGGAACGCACATGCGCGAATGTGATCGGCAATGACGTTGAGCGAGCTGGAGCCGTCGTTCCTGACGCCGAGGATTTTGGCGATCGCTTGCAAAAGATTGGCGAACAGGTCGATCTCGTAGTTACTGTGCACACCCTGCATCACGGCGGCGATTCTTTCGAGTCCCATTCCCGTATCGACTGAGGGTTTCGGTAGCGGCGTCATTTCGCCGCCCGCAGCCCGCTCGAACTGCATGAAGACGAGATTCCAGATCTCGACATAGCGGTCTCCATCCTCGTCCTTCGAGCCTGGTGGACCACCGGCGACCTCCGGGCCATGGTCGTAAAAGATTTCGCTGCATGGTCCGCAGGGACCGGTATCGCCCATCGACCAGAAGTTGTCTTTGCTGCCCATGCGTGAGAAATGATCGAGGTCGACCTTTATGGTCTTCAACCAGGCGTCTGCTGCCTCGTCGTCGTCGTCGAAGACGGTGACCCAGAGTCTCTCCGGCGGCAGGCCGAGAGTTTTCGTCAGGAATTCCCAGGCGAGCTTGATGGCATCTTCCTTGAAGTAATCGCCAAAACTGAAATTACCCAGCATTTCGAAGAAGGTGTGATGCCTTGTCGTGTAACCGACATTCTCAAGATCGTTGTGTTTGCCGCCGGCCCGGACGCAGCGTTGCGATGTTACCGCACGCTTGTAGCTGCGCTGTTCTTCGCCGAGAAAAACATCCTTGAACTGAACCATGCCCGAATTGGTAAACAGCAAAGTGGGGTCGTTGCCCGGCACCAACGGTGAACTCGGGACCACTTCATGGCCACGCTCATGGAAAAAATCCAGGAACGCCTGGCGCAACTCGTTGCTGGTCATGGATTTCAATTTTTTGTCAGTCCAACCGTTACCGTTGAGTTCTGCGGTGCATTCAAGTTCATCGAACATTCGCTCGCTGGGGCGAGCTCCTACAAGCGAGCTCGTGCAGGCGGGCTCCTGCGAATGCAAGTAGTTTATAGATAACGGTTAGTGATCACCATGCGGCGAGAACGCCGCCTGTACCTGGCTGGTCTCGAATCCGCGATACTGCAGGAAGCGCATTTGCCGGGCCTTTTGTTTAAATTCCCGCGGCAGCTCGGGACCGAATTTCTTGTGCCGAACAAGCCTTGCCAGCGCGAACCAGTCCTCGGCAACATCTTCGAGCACTTCATCGATCAGGCCCGCATGCAGGCCCCGTTCGCCGAGTTCCTGGCGAATGCGGACCGGCCCCTTGCCCTGGCTAATCCGCGAGTGTGCGAAGTTATCAATGAACCGACGATCGTCCTGCAGGCCGTCTCCTGTCAGCTTGCCGACCGTTTCGTTAGCGGTCACCGGTGCGAAGCCAGCTACGATCAGCTTCTGCTCGAGCTCAAGCTGGCCATACTCGCGCCGCGCAAGGTAAACCATCGCTTTTTTGCGAGCTTCTTGGGGGTCGGAAAAACGATCGACCTCTTCCGGAGAGAAGAGCTCGGCGTTCAGTTCATTGATTGATTCGATTTCACTCATCGAATCATCCAGGCCTTATGCCTGCTTCGCGACAGCCTTTTCTTCTGCGTCTTCCGGTGTGGCCGTTTCTACGGTTTTGTCCGGCAGCAGCTTGGCGCGAATCTGGGCCTCTATATCATTGGCTATTTCAGGATTGGCTTTCAGGTACTCGCGGACATTTTCCTTGCCCTGGCCGATACGATCGCTTCCATAGCTATACCATGAGCCTGCTTTTTCGATGATGCCCTGATCCACGCCAATATCGATGATCTCGCCTTCGCGAGAAATGCCCTCGCCATAAAGAATCTCGAATTCCGCCATTTTGAAAGGCGGTGCGACTTTGTTCTTCACAACCTTGACGCGCGTCTGGTTGCCGATCACTTCGTCGCCTTTCTTGATCGCGCCGATACGGCGGATGTCGAGCCGTACTGACGCATAGAATTTAAGTGCGTTGCCGCCGGTCGTCGTTTCCGGGTTGCCGAACATGACGCCGATCTTCATGCGGATCTGGTTGATGAAAATAACCAGCGCATTGGAACGCTTGATGTTGCCGGCCAGTTTGCGAAGTGCCTGCGACATCAGCCGGGCCTGCAAACCCATGTGCGTATCGCCCATCTCACCTTCGATCTCCGCCTTTGGCGTCAATGCCGCGACCGAATCGATGACGACAATGTCAACCGCGCCGGAACGAACCAGCATGTCCGTGATCTCGAGTGCCTGTTCTCCGGTATCCGGCTGCGAAATCAGTAATTCATCGACGTTTACGCCGAGCTTTGCCGCATAAGTCGGGTCGAGCGCATGCTCGGCGTCGACGAACGCAGCGGTGCCACCCTCTTTCTGCACCTCGGCTACAACCTGCAACGTCAATGTTGTTTTGCCTGATGCTTCCGGTCCGTAAATCTCGACCACACGGCCCTTTGGCAGGCCGCCAATGCCGAGCGCCACATCGAGCCCGATCGAACCGGTCGATACTGCGTCGATGTCCCTGATCCCTGTACCGTCGCCCAGGCGCATGACGGAGCCTTTGCCGAATTGTTTCTCTATTTGTCCAAGCGCTGCGGCAAGGGCCTTTTTACGATTTTCGTCCATTTGTTGGTGCCATTCAGGTAAGAGGAAGAGCAGCCATTATTTCACAAAACCAGGTGGCCGGCAGCGGTCCGGCCGGGAGGAATCTGGGCTCTATCTTAAGAATCGTGCAGAAGCTATTGTTTCAGCGGATGGTACTGAACGCCACGTGCCGATGACACGGTCTCAACCAGCTCGAAGCTGGACCATTGCAGCTCGATCGGCCGCGCCAGTGGTATGTCGATGAAGGTCCGTGCTCGCCGGGCAACTGTGATATGCGGCCTGTAGGTTCGCTCATTGGGTACAAAGTCGAACGCCACCAGTTTCTGCTCGAGCGATCTGACCAGTTCCTCAAGCCCGGCTGGCACATTTCGCGGATTCAGGCTGGCAACCTTCGGCCGCTGCCAGAAAGTGATGCGGTCGAAGCGGAGCCTGATATCGAAGGGCTCGATATCGCGGACGGCCTCCTGCAGCCTGGCAATATTTTCCTCTGCGAATGCGCCGATGAATACCAGCGTGACGTGCCAGTTTCCGCGATCGACAGCGGTTCCCTCAATCTCGCTTAGCGCAGGATTGATGATGTCGCGCATCATTTCACGTTGCCGCTCCGAGGGCCAAAGCGCGTAAAAAAGTTGTCGGTCAGCCATTTCTTCGCATTCGTTCGCGGATTCCCTGCATCGCAACTATGACCGTGCGCATTCGTACTGCCTCGCGATCACCCTTTATCAGATGTTTTTCAGCATCGATCGATGTTTTTTTCCTCTGCCGGACGGCCCAGCCAAACCAGACTGTACCCACAGGCTTTTCCTCGGAGCCGCCATCCGGGCCGGCGATGCCGCTAACAGCCACAGCGTAGTCAGCGCCACTTAAGTGCAGCACGCCCGCCGCCATTTCCCCGACGACTTCTTCGCTCACTGCACCGTACGCATTGAGACTTGCCGGTTTGACGCCCAGTATCGATTCCTTGGCACCATTCGAGTAGGCGACCACTCCATAAGCAAAGCATTGCGAACAGCCGCTGATGTCAGTCAGTGCCTTGGCAATCCAGCCGCCGGTGCAGGATTCAGCGACAGAGATACTCCGGCCGGCTTCGATGAGTTCGCTGACAAGTGCTTCGGACAGCGTCCCGATTGATTCTTTCTCAGCCATTAATTACCGATTCGTACAATTCAATGTGCCTTTGTACCATTGTATCTGTCGAAAATTCATCCTGCATGCGTTGGCGGCCGGCCGCGCCGAATTCGCGGCGCATCTCGGTTTCGTCGATCAGTACGGCAATCGCTCTCTGCAGAGTAGCCACATCCTCGCATGGGACGAGTACCCCCGTCTTGCCATGCGCGACTGCCTCCCTTGATCCCGCTGTGTCGAATGCCAGCACCGGTACACCGGCCGCGGCAGCTTTCAGCATCGCGACGCCGAGGCCCTCCTGGGTGGCGGGATGAACGAGCAGATCGACGCACGCCAGGAAATCATCGAGGTTTTCCATGAAGCCGGCGAACCTCACTGTGCCGTGCAGATTCAGCCGGGTTGCCAGAGCATGAAGTTCCGCTTCCTGCGGCCCGCTACCGAAGAGCAGCACCCTGATGTTCGGGTAGCTGTCCCGCAAATTGGGAATGACGTCGAAAAGAAACCGGTGCCCCTTGCGTGGAATGAATTGCGCGACCATTGCGATGACGAAATCGTCATCATCGATCTCGAACTGGCATCGAAAGGCATCGCAATCAGGCGTCGCGTTGATGCTGTCAAGGTCTACTGCGCTGCGAATGGTTGCGAGACGATCGGGATGCATACCGCCGTCCTCGAGTACGCTGGCAATATGCTCGGAGATTGCAACGACTTTGCGGAACGGCCGGTAGCGCCACCTCGCCAGTAATCTCGAATCGGTATGATCAACCCGACGGGACAGGACGGCTGGAACTCCTGTCAGCGCCAACGCCTGGCCGCCGGCAAAATCGGCGCCACGCCGGCTGTGACAGTGCACGACGTCCGGCTTCTCCCTGTCAACAAGCCTCCTCAGTCGCCAGGCAAACCTGAAGTCGAGATCACCCGAACAACATAAGTTGCGCACCGGAATCGCAGCGTCCCGGGCCACCCTGTCGATGGCAGAATCCGGTGGACAAACCAGCAGGTTCTCGACGCCACGCGCAGCCAGCCCATTGATCAGCCAGATCACCTGCTGCGCGCCACCATAAAAATGACGCCCGGTTTCGACGTGCACAATCTTCATCGAGTCTTCATGAACAGGGAGCATCGACTTCGTCAAAGACAGAGGCTAGCATGGACCGCCGATCTCGCTACTATCTGACGCGATAACAAGAAACCCGATGAGCGCCACCGTTACTCCCGTCCACACACCTATGATGCAGCAATACCTGCGGATCAAGGGCGAGTATCCGGACATGCTCCTGTTTTACCGTATGGGCGACTTCTATGAGTTGTTTTTCGATGACGCCAAACGGGCGGCGTCGCTGCTGGACATCACCCTCACCGCACGCGGCAAGTCCGGCGGCAACGCCATTCCGATGGCCGGCGTGCCCTACCACGCCGTGGAACGTTACCTGGCAAAACTCGTGCGCCAGGGCGAATCGGTAGCGATCTGCGAACAGATCGGGGATCCGGCGACCAGCAAAGGGCCTGTCGAACGCAAGGTAACACGCGTCGTTACGCCGGGAACGCTGACTGATGAGGCATTGCTCGCCGAGTCCCGCGATAACCTCGTCGCGTCCGTCTTTAGCGACCGGGAAGGGATCGGCCTGGCATGGCTGGACCTGGCGGGTGGCCGCTTCCGGCTGACTGAACCAGACGGAGCGGATGCGCTCGCCGGGGAACTGGAACGCCTGCGGCCGGCAGAGATTATCGTCGACGAAGAACAGTCGCTTGATTATAGCAAGCGGGTCACGATGCGGGTAACCGGCAGACCACCATGGCATTTTGACCTCGATAGTGCGAGGCGACTCTTGTGTTCCCAGTTTCAGACGCGGAGCCTCCGCGGCTTCGGTTGTGATGCATTCCCCCGGGGCGTTGCGGCGGCGGGTGCATTACTGCAATACGTCAGCGATACGCAAAAGGCTGCGCTACCTCACCTCACATCGATAACCGTCGAGCTTCCCGACGATGCCGTGGTAATGGACGGACCGACGCGACGCAATCTCGAACTCGAGGAAAGTTTGTCTGGTCAGCATGAGCATACGCTGGCTGGAGTAATGGATCACTGCCAAAGCCCGATGGGTAGCCGCTTGCTCAGGAGATGGCTACAAAGACCATTACGCAACACAGCCGTGCTTCGCGCGAGATACCAGGCGCTACAGACGCTGATATTGGATCGCCTCGCTGACACCTTGCAGGAAACCTTGCACGGGGTCGGTGATGTTGAGCGGATCCTGTCGCGCGTTGCACTTCGTTCTGCAAGGCCGCGAGACTTGCGTCAGTTGATGCTCGCATTGACACGCGTCCCGCAAATCAGGACCACATTAAAGCCGGTTGATTCGCCGCTGCTCGCGTCGCTGGCCGAACAAATACAAAATCACTCGCGGGAAAAAGACCTGCTGCAAAAAGCACTGATCGACAATCCACCAATGCTGATCAGTCACGGTGGCGTCATTGCAGACGGTTACGACGACGAACTCGATGATCTCCGCGCGATCGCAAGAAACGCGGATCAATACCTCATCGACCTTGAGAAACGGGAGAAAGAACGCACGGGCATTTCGACATTGAAGCTCGGCTACAACCGAGTACACGGTTACTACATTGAAATCAGCAAGAGCCGGGCTGACAAAGCGCCCGCCGACTACATAAGGCGCCAGACATTAAAAGGCGCCGAGCGCTACATCACGCCGGAGTTGAAGGAGTTCGAAGACAAGGTACTCAGTGCGCGTGACCGGGCATTGAGCCGGGAAAAAATCCTGTATGACGGCCTGATCGACGCACTCACGACCGTTCTTCCGGACCTGCAAACCACCGCGGCTGGAATTGCGGAGCTCGATGTACTGGTTTGCTTTGCCGGGCGCGCCGAGGCGCTAAACCTGTGCCAACCGGAAATCGTCGAGAGGCCGTGCCTGGAGATCAGCGGCGGCCGGCACCTGGTCGTCGAACAGGTCATCGAGACTCCCTTCGTCGCCAACGATCTTTCTCTGCATGATCAGCAGCGACTCATGGTCATTACCGGCCCGAATATGGGCGGTAAATCGACGTACATGCGGCAGGCCGCCTTGATCGTCATCCTCGCGCATGTCGGCAGTTTCGTCCCGGCTGACAGCCTGCGGATTGGCGCAATCGACCGGATATTCACGCGCATTGGCGCATCGGATGACCTGGCCGGCGGCCGCTCGACTTTTATGGTCGAAATGACCGAGACCGCGACCATTCTGAACAACGCGACTGAGCAAAGCCTGGTCCTTATGGACGAGATAGGACGCGGAACGAGTACCTTTGACGGACTGTCGCTCGCCTGGGCGGCCGCGCATCACATGGGCAAGACGGTGCATGCATTTACGATGTTCGCAACCCACTACTTCGAGCTGACAGCGCTGGCCGAGGAAATACCGGATTGCGTCAACGTGCACCTGGATGCAACCGAACACAAGGGTCAGCTGGTGTTCCTGCACGCCGTCAGACCCGGTCCTGCAAACCAGAGCTACGGCTTGCAGGTAGCTGCGCTGGCCGGTGTGCCCGGAGCCGTAATCCGCCGCGCGAAATCCTACCTCGCGGCACTTGAGACGCATCGGGACCTTGAACATCCGCAGACGCAGCTGCCCTTTTCGGCAGCGGTCGAGCCGGAAGCAGATGAGTTGGGGGATGCGGTGGACGCCATCGATCCGGATACGATGACGCCGCGAGATGCACTCGACGCACTTTATTCGCTCAAAAAATTCAGAGGGGATTCGTAGGAGCCCGGCCCACCGGGCGACAAACATTAGACGCATGTTCTTCAAACATGCGATTAATGTTTGCAAGCGACAAATCCATCACGCTGGCCGAACGAATATCGCTCGCTGGGGCGAGTTCCTACAGGCGGGCACCTACACCAATTTTATCTGTTCCGATGCCCGCAAAACGAAGATCGCCCGGTGGGCCGGGCTCCTGCGATTGGCATTCCAATTGTTAAAGCGTCGGTGCCAATGACCACACCACCCATCCCAGCGCGATACCGGGCGGGATATCCGCCATCTGGTGCTGTTTGACGAGCAAGCACGAAATTGCGATCAGGCCAACAAATATCCAGCTTGCATCGCCGATCGCCGGATAGAGAACCAGGCTGACATACATTGCCACCGAGCAATGCATGCTCGGCATGCAGTTGCGACCGTTGTCCTGGCCCTGAACAAATTTCAGATAGCGGGTCGAGAAATTCCGGCCCTCGTATTGCCGGTACTCCGGCGGCACAGTCGAGGGGAAGAAGAAAAAAAAGAAAACCTGTGAGAGCAGCAACAAGATAGCGCCGAATACGAGGTAGACCCCTTCAGTAATCGATTGAATCGATGCAACAACAAAGCCGATCGCAATGTAATAAAGAAACGAATAAATCCATACCCAGGACGGCCAGAACGGAATGTATTTGTCCCACGGTGATACAAAGCAGCGTGTTTTGAAGTAATAATTGTTGCGCTGAACCCAGAAAAACAGTTGATAACAACCCGTCACAATGACCGCTATCAGGGACGAAAATATGACATATTCTTCGAGCGATAGTGGCGAATCGAAGAAACTGGTGCCGACCAGGAAATAGAGCCAGGCAAAGAACGGAATCGTGACGATCAGGAGCAACATGTAGCGTGGCGATATTCTGGCTTCTGTCCCTGCATTGTCAGTCATTGCTGGCTCCTGAGTTCACCTGCAGATTCGGCTTCTTAGTTCGCAGCGGGCAGACGAAAGCGCAAAGGATAAGTGAAGAGGCGGCGCGCCGCTACGCTTCTCGTAAAAATTCACCCCGTTCCAGGAACGCGGCCGTCTGGTCGACGACGTCTCTCGATATCAGCATTCCCTTGTGACTGACCGGCAACACCAGGTGGTCCTTCGCGCCCGGCATTCTTGTTTCGGATATTGCCACGGTGCCATCATTGGCCTCGTCGAAACCGGCAACCAGGCGGCCGAATCCGATCGGCACGTCACCCGCGATGATGCCGATTTCATGCGATTCAGCGACCCCTTTCGCCCAGCGATGCGCAGCATCATCGAGTACGCCTTCGATGATTGTTTTGCCCAGAATCAGGTTGCCCCAGTCGAGCTGGCTAATGTGAAACGCGGCGCGCGAACCGCACAGCGGCGATCCCAGGCAGACGACCCGGTCGATGTCGATGTCGGGGCGCAATGCGAGCATTCGCAGCACCACGACACCGCCGAGGCTGTAACCAACGAGGTGAGCTGGCGCGTCACCACCGCTGGCGACGGTGTCCGCCAGCTTGCCGGCGACGTCATTCAGCGTCTCGGTCACCGGGGCATAGCTGAATAACTCTACGTGATAGCCGTTGTCACTTTCAAGACGATGTTTGATATACATCATGCCGGCGCCCGGCATCCATATGCCGGGCAAGCAGATGACTCTGCGGGTGTCGCTCACTGTACGTGTGTCTGCAAGTCCTGCAGCGCTTGCTTGTTTGTGCACGACCAGACGGCATCAATCGCCGCATCGATCGGCAGCCAGCAGTACTTTGAGTGTTCGTCCTGACTAATCTGAATCTCCACCGCCGATGGAAGCCGATAACTCCATTCGTACTCCGTGTTTTCCGTTACGCCCGGCGGATACCGGTCGCGCCATCGCGGATCGATTGTGAACTGGCGGCTGACGCCAGTGTCAACGAGTTCGCCTTCTTCTTTGAGGCCGGTTTCCTCGAATAATTCCCGCCGGGCAGCGTCGCATGGCAGTTCATCGGCGTCGAGTGATCCCGTTACTGATTGCCAGAATTCAAACGGGCTGTGCCGTTGCAACAACAGAATTTGGGCGTCGTCCGTGTAAACAACGACGAGCACTGATTCCGGTCTGCGTCGGGATGTGACCGGACTACTCCGGCCGCGGCGTAAGCAGGCGAATTCCAGTCTCCCTGAGCTGCTCTTCCGGCACTACGCCAGGTGCATTGGTCAGCGGACAACTGGCCGTCTGCGTTTTTGGAAATGCAATGACATCCCGAATGCTTTCGGCGCCCGCCATCAGCATCACGATGCGATCAAGTCCGAACGCGATGCCGCCGTGTGGTGGGCAGCCATATTCCAGCGCGCGCAACAGGAAACCGAACTTCTCCTCCGCTTCATCGTCGCTGATCCCCAGCAGTTCAAAGACCGCAGCCTGCATTTCACGGCTGTGAATTCGTATCGACCCGCCGCCAATTTCCGATCCGTTCAGCACCATGTCATACGCACGCGAAAGGACGCCACCGGGTTCCGCTTTCAAGGCTGCCGCATCGTCCATTGCAGGCGCCGTGAATGGATGATGCAGTGGGGTCCAGCGTTTCGTGTGCGGGTCTTTCTCGAACATCGGAAAGTCGATCGTCCACAGCGGCTGCCAGCCCTCGGCAATCAGCCCACGATCTTCGCCGAGTTTCACGCGCAACGCGCCCAGCGCATCGTTGACGACGCTTGCTTTGTCGGCGCCGAAGAAAATCAGGTCGCCGTTTTCGGCGCCACTACGCTCCATGAGGGCGCTGATCGCATCATCCGGCAGGAATTTGAGAATCGGCGACTGCAGTCCGTCGCGACCTGCTTTGACGTCGTTGACCTTGATATACGCAAGCCCCTTCGCGCCGTAGCGACCGACATAGGCTGTGTAATCGTCGATCTCTTTCCGGCTGAGTTTGCTGCCGGCAGGTAACCGGAGCGCCGCAACGCGACCTTCCGGATCCCGGGCGGGACCGGCAAATACCTTGAACTCAACCGACTCCATGAGATCGGCAACTTCAACAAGCTCAAGTGGATTTCTGAGGTCGGGTTTGTCCGTACCATATCGATGCAGCGCCTCCGCATGCGTCATGCGCGGAAACGTTGACGGCAGTTCGACGTCGAGGACCTCTTTGAAAAGCGTGCGGACCAGTTCCTCCATGAGACTGGTAACATCATTCTCGTCGACGAAACTCATTTCGATATCGAGTTGCGTAAACTCAGGCTGCCGATCAGCGCGCAAATCTTCATCGCGGAAACAGCGCACGATCTGGTAGTAGCGATCCAGCCCCGACATCATCAGTAGCTGTTTGAAAATTTGCGGCGACTGCGGCAATGCAAAGAATTTTCCGGGATGTGTTCGGCTCGGAACGATGTAATCGCGGGCGCCCTCTGGTGTCGCTCTCGTCAACATCGGCGTCTCGACATCGATGAAACCATTGTCGTCGAGGAAATTCCTCATCGCCCGGGTGACTGCATGTCGCAACCGCAGATTTCCAAGCATCTGTTCGCGGCGCAGATCGATGTAGCGATATTTCAGACGCAGTTCCTCATTCGCTTGTTCGTCATGATGAAACGGCGGTGTTTCGGAATGGTTCAGAGTCGTCAGCTCGTGCGCCAGGACTTCGACTTGACCGGTCGCCATGTTCGGGTTCACCGTGCCTTCGGGCCGCGGCCTTACTTTACCCTTTACCGCCAGCACATACTCACCGCGGAGTCGTTCAGCTTCCGCAAAAATTTCCGGGCGGTCGGGATCGAACACAACCTGCAGCAGTCCTTCGCGATCCCTGAGATCGACGAATATGACACCACCATGGTCGCGGCGCCGGTGCACCCAGCCACAGACCGAGATTTCCTCGCCGATCTGACTTTCGTTAACTTGTCCGCAATAATGGGTGCGCATGGGGTTGTCGGTTTGCTGCCGCAGATTTGGAGGCGAGATGGTACGGCCTGTCCGAGCGGCCTGCAAGGCTGGGCTGTTTAGTAGGGGCTGTAGGAGCGGCTTCAGCCGCGAATGGCTTGGCTGTCCCGGTTCGCGGCTCGTCGCTGCTTGCACATCAATGTGCGCAGCGACGTAAGTACGTCCCTATACAAAAAATCCGCTCCTACAACTAATTATTTTCCTCGGGCATTACGAGCGGCAACTCACCGAGATCCTGGCGGCGCCAGGTTGGTATGACAACACCGAGCGATATGATCATCTTCAGTGCCTCATCGACTTCCATGTCAAGCTCGATCACGTCCTTTCGGGGCACGATAATAATGAATCCAGAAGTAGGGTTTGGCGTGGTCGGCACGAAGGTACATATCACGTCCTCACCGGTTCGCCCCTGTACTTCTCCGAGTGAGCTGGATGTTTGAAAGGCCAGGCTGTAAAGACCTTTACGCGGATATTCGATCAACAGTACTTTCTTGAATGACTGGCTCGAATCCGAAAAAACAATCTCCGTAAAGTTCTTGGCCGCCGAATAGACAGAGCGGACCACGGGGATTCGTTCGAGCATCGACTCCCACAATCCGACCATACTGCGCCCGACGATGTTCGCCGCGAGCACGCCCGTAACGAGCAGGATGATTATCGTAAGAAGGATACCCAGTCCCGGTATGGCAAAGCCTAGTAATTCCTCGGGCTGATATTTCTGTGGAATCAGGATGAGCGTGCGATCCAGCAGGCCGATCAAGATTCGGACCAGGAAAATTGTGACGCCGATCGGCACCCACACCAGGATGCCGGCAATAATGTAGCGCCGCAATCGCTTCATTCAAGTTTGCTCAAGATCACTTTCATTTGCTGTCAGCTTTGGTTGCTGGTTTTGACTCTGTTTTCTTTTCGGTCTTTTTCGTTTCCGTCTTCCCGGGCTTGCTCTCTGCCTTGTCGGTTTTGGCTGGCTCACTATCGGCCTTCAGTACGTTACGCTGATTGTCCTTCTTGAAATCAGTCTCGTACCAGCCTTGACCCTTAAGCCGGAAACGCGGCGCAGACAATAGCCGCTTGAGTGCCGGCTCGCCACATGCCGGGCAGTCGACCAATGGATCGTCGCTCATTTTCTGCAACGCATCCAGCGTATTTTCGCATTTCTTGCAGGCATATTCGTAGATAGGCACGCAATGTCTCCCGGAATTACAGCTTCGAAGGATACAGATTCAGGCGGCCGTCTGGAATTCAAGGTGATCCTCGGCAACGCCGACCTCGATCGTGTCGCCCGGCTGGAACCTGCCCTGCAGGATTTCCTGCGCCAGCGGGTTTTCGACCTGCTGCTGGATCGCCCGTTTGAGCGGCCTCGCGCCATACACCGGATCAAATCCGGCATCGGCGAGCTTCTCCCTGGCCGCGTCAGACAGGATGATCGTCATTTCACGTTCGGCGAGTCGCTCATGCAGATACCCGAGCTGAATATCGACAATCGCGCGAATATGCTCCTGGCTCAGCGGATGGAATACGACCACATCATCGATCCGGTTAATAAACTCCGGCCGGAAATGCTGTGCAACGATTTCCATGACCGAGGCTTTCATCGCATCGTAATTATGCTCGCCCGCCAGTTCCTGGATGCGCTGCGATCCGAGGTTGGACGTCATGACAATCACGGTATTGCGAAAATCGACGGTGCGTCCCTGGCCGTCGGTAAGCCGGCCGTCATCCAGCACCTGCAGCAAGACATTGAATACATCCGGGTGTGCCTTTTCGATTTCGTCCATCAGGATGACTGAATAGGGACGTCGCCGCACCGCCTCCGTCAGGTAGCCACCTTCTTCGTAGCCTACATATCCGGGCGGCGCACCGATCAGGCGGGCCACCGAGTGTTTTTCCATGAATTCCGACATGTCGATCCGCACAATCGCGTCATCGGTATCAAACAGGAAATTGGCCAGTGCTTTGGCCAGCTCCGTCTTGCCGACGCCGGTCGGGCCCAGGAACAGGAAGGAGCCGATCGGGCGATGCGGGTCCGAGAGCCCGGCCCGCGAGCGGCGAATGGCGTTCGCTACAACGGTAACAGCCTCCTCCTGACCAACGACGCGCTCCTGAATCACAGATTCCATCTGCAGCAGCTTGTCTTTTTCTCCCTCGAGCATCTTTGATACCGGGATGCCGGTCCAATTCGACACGATTTCGGCAATTTCTTCTTCGGTTACGTTGTTGCGTACGAGGGTGGTTTCGCGGCTCTCGGCCTGGAGTGCATCCTCCAGCTGTTTTTCGAGCTCCGGAATTTTGCCGTACTGCAATTCCGACATGCGGGTGAGATCGTGGGCGCGGTTCGCCGTCTCGAGTTCGAGCCGGGCGCGTTCCAGTTCTTCTTTTA
>SMUY01361291.1_pt1 | contig 16165 bp, 16 predicted proteins | sample 2456441 | NCBI WGS metagenome assembly SMUY01 (sample SAMN11095931, study PRJNA526329) | marine sediment metagenome | biome: Marine sediment; feature: Surficial sediment; material: Deep marine sediment; isolation source: Hadal surficial sediment | place: Pacific Ocean | collected 2014-11 | depth...
ACAAGACAACGGTTCTGATAGCCGATGATCACGGAATCATCGTCCAAGGTCTCCGTTTATATCTCCAGCGGGACGGCATCGATGTCCTTGGTGTTGCTAAGACCGGTCGGCAGACCATCGAATTAGTGCAAGCACTGAAACCGGATGTTGTCTTACTCGACATTCGAATGCCCGACATGGACGGTTTGCAAGCGCTTTCAGCGATCAAGGACAATGGATTTAAGACCGCCGTCATCATACTGACCGGTTTTGTTAGAATCGAGTACCTGACGCGCGCGATCACGCTGGGAGCCGCAGGATTCTTGTCAAAGGATGTCGATCCCGAGCGAATCCCTCATGCAATTAGGGTAGTTTCTTCCGGTGATTCGATCATCGACCGGGAAGTTCTTCAGGAAGCAATTCGAGAGTTCTATTTTGTTACGGGTTCGGAACAACCAGAGCCCGCTTCGACCATACAGCCGCTAACGAAACAGGAATTGCGGGTCTTGAAGTTTATTGGCGAGGGTCTCAACAATGAATCCATTGCGCAGATGCTCTCGGTCAGTCGAAATACCATTAAGGCCCATGTAAGCTCGATCCTTTCAAAGCTCGGGCTTTCGAACCGAACACAAGCCGCCATATGGGCAGTCCGCCGCGGCTTGGTTGACTGAGCGGTCACCGTTCTCCATAGTAGACAGAGCTCCCGGTATTTCGGCATCACTTACGCTAGGGACGAACGACGCTAGCGGGCTGGTTCACGGATATTGGCGGAGGCGGACTTCCCCCGAAACTTAGAGTACCTGGCGACCTGGTCAGCATCATTCGTGGCTTTCTAATAAGGCAAAGACCCGGACCAAGCGGGGGGGGGCGGATGCAGCTCCCGCCCTTGAGAACGGGACACTTACGCAAAAGGGAATCGCCCCTTGCGAGGCGTCTCACTGTCCGGTTATGCGGGCTTATGCTGTCAAGCTACAGGCTAGTGCTCGTAGAGGGATTCGGAGTCGGTTACCCCCTCACCGGCATCGGTAGCGTCAAGCTCCGCAAGCCTCTCACGGTGCTGTTCAAGGAAGTCGAAAAGCGCCTGCCATGCTTCGTCCACGGATTCCTGCGTGAACCCCGGAAGCAGCATTTGGGGCTGTGCCTGGCGCAATACATTTATGGCGTTACGAATGTCCATCGCTTCGCGCCCGCCTCCTCATATACATCAGCTCATCCTGGCTGCGCTTCATAGCCCGGGAGAACTCCAAGCCCATCGCTTCCATTAGGACCACTAAATCGATCTCGTTCAGGGTCGTCAAATACCCCTCCAGCAGGTCGTCCCATCTAGGCTGTGGAATACCTAGCGGCCTGCGATTGTTTTGGCAGAGCGTCTTCAAACGCTGCTGCTGGCCGAAACTTAGCCTGATCATCGAACCCTCCTATCCCTTCCCCCCGCTCAACCACCAGAGTGTTCCAGCGAGATTGTGTTGGAGAAAGGGCAGCCCCCCCTCCCCAATTGAGGAGACAATTAAACGCGAAAGAAGGAGAAACCGGCCATTCTTACTGATATTGTGCAACTATTCGGGGGGAATTTCATCACCCGCGAGCGCGAGATTCGCGGGCGCTAAGGCCCATACTGCAGAATAGCGAACCCGCCCGAGGGGGATAGATGCGTTCGGCCGCGTCTTTTGTGGGGGCCTAGTTTTGGAGTCCAAAGGGTGGAAGATATTTTAAAGGATTTTCGACTGACAAGGTATCCTGCGCGGTGGCATCGTTGGTAATCGCAAAGATGAACAATGGTTTAACCGGCATTTCCCTGAAAATGCTCCAGAGTGGATGAAAGAGCGTTACTGTGGTTTCTCCATCGCTGTCTCCAAATGCTCCGGGAGGCTTGAAATCGTCGATCCGCCCTCCGTCGGTACTGATCCTGGTGGTAAATGTAAAACCGTCCGGGAAGGTGCATGCCTGAACCACATCCGCACCGGCTACGGTCGGTGAAAAGTTATCTTGGGGGCTCGCAAAGACGACGCAATAGTTGCCTACCTCACGGTCGAAGCCATTAAATCTGATGGAAAGGATGAACATGGGCTCTGTGTACGGTATTTCCCCAATTGCATACTTCCATGCCCCCGCTTCCTCTAGCCAATCGGCCAATTCAGTCGGGTTCCTGGCCAGGCCAACCATAACGAACTTTATGTCAATCCCAAGAGGACAATCGGTTGGTTCACGGTTGTTGTCAAGGCAATCATTGAGGGGGTCGCCGTACTCCATGGGACCTGTATAAGCCTGATCAGATTCGGGCTCGACAGCCTCTGGAGCCGGCGTTGGCGACGGGGGGGTATTCGTTGGTACGATGGTTAACGTGACCTTCACCTCCTCGATAACCACTTGCGCCTCCCCCTCTACCATCACTGTCCTGACCACCTTTGCTACCTCCGTCGGGGGAGGCGATTGGCACGTCACGAGTGCCGCCGCGGTAATTACCAAAACGACCAAGTACCATGGAATTCTCATTTTCTTTCTCTGTCTAAATTGATTTCAATCAATTGCCTCAACCGGGTGCCCATCGGGGGAGGACCGCCAGTTACCCAGCAGCCCCCGCACAGATCCCGGCATGCGGAACTACTGCACCGGGCTCTTCAGAGTATCTCGCTTGTGCAACACGCCACTCAACATTGCATCTAAGCTATCCCTCACAGTGAGTTTTGCCTTGTTGATCGGCCCTACAGGTCCAGACAAGGTTTCCTATACGGGCTATGGATGCAGGTCAGCCCCTTCCCCATGCGAACGGCGCTACCGTCTCAGGGTAGCATAGTTGGATCTTACTCCCTGACAGCCCTCGGCATCCCTTCTACTTCTCGGGCGGGGTTAGCCTACCTGGCTTACCTGCGCTTAGGGTTCGGCCTACTTCCGTTTCAGGGTTTCTCCGTCTGTGGCTCAAAATCCGTGTCCCCCACGCAGTCCAGGGACCGGCAGCGAGTTCCACCCTGCCAGAAAACGCCAAGCTTGCTTGGCGGGCTAACGGCTGCGAGCTGCCTGTCCTGGCGGTCAGGCCAGGGAGCGGGCCGACACAGACGACAAGGCGGGACCTCACGCGAAGTCTTGCTGGCTAGGATGCAAAGCTAGATTGGGCCCCACCGCGACAGCAGGGTTGTCAGTATTCCAAACCCTGTTCAGTCTGAGAGGTTGCGCTTACTCGCTTGGCTCAAGCCGCCAAAAAGCAAGCCTTCTCGCCGAAGCAGGGGGCAGGTACAGCTGTTACCCTTGAGAACTAGGCCCGCTGCCGCAGGAATTCAGCCTGCGGCGTAATGACTCGCGGCATGAAAGCTGTGACAATTGGTAAGCACCTTAACAGCGGGCAACCTCCGCTTAGGTGTTTCCACTCTCGCCTTGGTCACCATGAATGTGGCGACCTTGTGCGTTTAATGGGACCAGGGTTCATTTCAGGCATCGGAATCGAAGGGGTAAACTTTTCCACGTGGTTGCTAGTAATCGGAATGCCCCCGTAAACAACAAGCTGGTCGTCTGCATCGAAGACGAACAGGAGATGATCGATCTCGTTCGACTCATTTTGGGGCGCCGAGGTTTCGAGGTGGAGGGGGCAAACGGAGGACTCGAAGGGCTAGAGAAGGTTCAGCAGATGAAGCCCGATCTGGTCCTACTGGATCTAATGATGCCGGACATGGACGGCTGGGAAGTGTACCAGCGCATGAAGTCTGACGAATCTCTGCGCGAGATCCCAGTCATTGTGATTACGGCCAAAGCGCAATCTATTGACAAGGTATTGGGACTGCATATCGCAAAGGTAGATGACTACATCACGAAGCCGTTTGGTCCGCAAGAGTTGCTCGAAAGCGTAGAGAAGATCCTGGCGCGATCCGAATAAGGCGGGGTTCTTGGTAACTAGGCGGGGCTGCATACGCAGCCCCGCTTTCGCGTGGGTGCGGGCCTCCGGAAACGCTATAATCGCGGGATGCGTATCAGCGCCTTCCTAATAGCGCTTAGCTTATTGGCCGGCTCAGCAATGGCTGCCGTCCAGCAGGACGGCCCGGTGTATGTTGTTGAATCCGGGGACTCTCTATTCTCAATTGCCCAAATCTTTGGAACAACGGTCGGGGAGCTAGCAGAGGCCAATCAAATTGAAGACCCCTCCTCGATCTTCCCCGGCCAGGCACTGATCATCCCGGGCTACGAAGGCCTGGGCGGGACCCGGAAGCGAGTATGAGCCCGTTAGCAGCTTGACACAAGGCAACTGTGTCGCAATCGACGCTCGTAATAGCGATGTGTCGTGGGTTAGGGTCGATTCGACCTGGATTAGCGGCATCGATGGGTGGATTTCCTCGGCATTTTTTCAGATCCAAGGTGACCCTAGGGTCCTTCCAACCGCCACGCCTACTCCCACTCCATAACCAACTAATATCCTCTCTCTCACGCCTGCGCCAACGCCCACCGCTACCCCTACGCCCACACCTGCGCCTACGCGCACGCTTAGGCCATCGCGAACACCAACTACTCCCACCTCGCCTCCTCCACCGCCTTGCGCCTACGAGCTGAGCGGCCCGCCTAATGAATTCCTGGGTTCGCGGCGGACACCCCTCCACCACAGCAGGCCATGTGGCGTCACAACCAATATTGCTACATGAGTGCGGGCGGGTCGTTTTCTAGCAGGGGGCGGCCCAGGTATGTGAATATCACGTAGGCAGGGTTCATATCGCTACTCTTCGTCCGTGATCCGCACAGTAAGCGATATCGTGGCAAGGATCATAGAGAAGATTTCAAATTGCATGCTGTCCCTCCATTTATTAATATCCTGCTCGGTCGGTTGTTCACCCTTCCTGAGCAAACTGAGCAAAGTTTCAATTTGGAGCGAGAGGCCCACGATAAGAGCTTTGTAAGACTCCCGGTCATTCTCGAGGTTCATATTCCATAGCTCGAATCCTATGTCCCTCGATCGGAGGTGTTCATCCGCCTCTTTTGCCAGCCTATTTATGGCCGCTTCATCTGAAGGAGTTTTCATGATCCCATTCTTCTTCTAAGACGGGAAGTGTTCGACCTGTTCAAACACAGGTGCCGGCGTGGGCAGGATAATCTCGAAGCCGTATCGCTGCCGCTCAAACCCCCTGACCGATTGTTCCATGAACCACACGACAATGAATACAAGTACCGCCAGCAGTACCCAATTCATGAGGTCGAGTACCCGTTCTCGGATCACGCTCCAATCATACTCGTCGGCGTGATCGGTTCGCTTCTGCTAGCGTTGGCTTGGTCTAGTCATATCGGCCTATGGGCTATTCGCGGCTCGCAGAGGCCGGATCCGCTCCAGCAAATGGTAAGGGCCGATATTGTTTCTATGCAGAGCAGCAATTGGCAACAACTTCATCTTTGTCATTGCGATGATTCGATTCAATATTGACCCCACTTACCCTCCCGCCCCGGGCCCCAAGATCAGCGTCAGATTCAGGCGGCATATGGGCAGGAAGTAGTGCAGTAAGTAGTCGGGCAGATAGCGAACACACTGTAATGAACGGGCAGGGCTCATGTGCACTTATGGGGAATTCCTTTACGGTAGAATATTAGTCTTGAGAGGTACCCGAATCTCGACAAAGCCCATCTCTTCATCCCCCTCTTCGGTTGTCGGTCTGTAGTCCGACCATAACCCTTATGGAACCCCTGCAAATTCGCTCACTGGTTCAGCGGTCCGGTCCGCTGCTCCTGGGGGCCCTAATTGGCATTTCAGGAGTGGGAGTGGTGATGCTTCTCTCTTCTCCGGCCAGGGGCGATCCAATCCTCTTGGCTGAACCGGCTGATCTACGCGTCCACGTGGCGGGCGAGGTGCTCCGCCCCGGAGTTTACGAGCTTCCCATCGGATCCATCCTCCAGGACGCCATCGATGCCGCGGGAGGATTCAGGGGAGAGGCGAGTCAGGATCGTGTCAACCTGGCCGCCGCGCTTACTGACGGGCAGCAAGTCTACGTACCGGCAGTCTCCGAAGCCGCGCCGCCGGGTTCCGATCCAGTGGGTTCCACTGAGCCAATCTCAGTTAACGTCGCTTCGGCCCCTGAACTGGAACGACTGCCTGGAATCGGACCGGTCATAGCACAGCGAATCGTCGAGTACCGAGAGCAAAACGGCCCCTACCAACGGCTTGAAGATCTGCTGGAGGTGGAGGGGATCGGACCTGCCAAACTCGAGAGCCTGCAAGAATACGTGCAACTTCCCTGAAATGGGAACGTTCTACCGGTGCTTGCGCACCATGCGGATTGTATAATCCGCGAAGATGCCTGAACTACCTGAAGTCGAGACCATCCGCATGAAGCTACGAAGCGGCTCAGGTGACGTCCCGTCCATCGTTGGACAGCGGATAAAGAACGTCAGCCTTCGCTGGCCAAGACATGTCGTCAAGCCTGCGGTGTCCACCTTTCGTAAGCAGATTCGCGGGCGCGCGGTACGGGACGTGGAGCGACGCGGGAAATTTATTCTCATCCCTCTGGACGGAAGGACCCTTGCGATCCATCTCATGATGAGTGGGGACCTGAGAATGGCTGATTCCGCCACGCCGCGGGGTCCATACGACCATACGGTTTTCAATTTTGAGTCGGGATGGCAGCTCCGCTTCAGCGATTCCCGAAAATTCGGCAGGGTATTTCTGCTCAAGGATACAGAAGAGTTGTTAGGAAAGCTCGGTCCTGAGCCGCTCGCGGATGAATTCGATCTGCCGACCCTGGTCGAGATACTTTCCAAACGCCGGCGGGCACTCAAACCATTACTTCTGGATCAGACCGTAATCGCCGGCCTTGGAAACATCTATACCGACGAGGCCCTGCATCGGGCGAAGGTGCATCCGCTGCGGCAGAGCGATTCGCTCAACTCCGCGGAAGTGCGAGCATTATGGGAGGGGATCCGCGGCGCGCTTCAGAGCGGACTGCGGCACAATGGAGCCAGCATCGACTGGGTATACCGTGGTGGGGAATTTCAGAACTACTTCCGAGCCTATGGCCGTGAAGGCGAGCCTTGCCCCACATGTGGTTCGGAGATCGTGCGCACGGTAGTAGGCCAGCGCGGCACTTACTTCTGCCCAACCTGCCAGGTCGAGGAACACACATAAACATGGACGACCAGCTGATGTTGGGAATTCTGCTCATCATCGTGGGAATTGCTGTAGCTCTCATCGCCGTGGCTTTAGTGTTGAATCGGCGTGAGGGCCGGAACCCGGAAGAGCTGGATCGGGAAAGTGAAGACCAAGAGCAGGATGAGCCGTCAGATTCCGCAGATTCGGCGGAGCAAACCACTCCCGAAGAAGAGCAGGAGGGGGAGCCAAGCGATGAGCTAGATGAGGAAATTCCCCAATCCGAAGCCGAGAAACTGGAGGCACCCCCCGACGGGGCACCGCGCGAACGGCGGTTGATTGCTGAAATATATCGGGAAGACGTGACAGGCAGGCTGGTCGTGCGCTCAGGCGATCACGAATATCGAGACGGGAAAGATATTGAGAATGAGGCAGAGCGCAGGCGGCTGGCATATGCCGCCTCCGATCTCGCGGATTGGTTCCAGGGGGAGTTCGAGATAGGGGGCCGAACAGTGGCGAGCTCCACGCAGCATCGCTCCTCGCCCGATCGGATGCTGGAAGAGATCAACGAGGTTTTGCAGCGTTCTTTAGCAGGGACACCCGATCGCGGAGTTCGCCTCATTCCAGACGTTTCAAGCGGCGTAAAGGTCTTGATCGGCGTGAAAAGCTACGAGATCGAAGACGTACCGGATAAGGAGATTAAACGCCTCATCCGGCAGGCGGTTGCAGAGTGGGAAGCGGCTCAATAAGCGCTTGAGCTTCCTCGACTGCCACCGCGGCCAGGCGGCCCGACTTTTCCCTTAATTGCGCCACGGGTAAGCGGGGATCGTGGATGAAGAACAACCAGGCCTCCCGCTCGAGCGCCCACTTCTGCCAGCGTAGTTTCGTTCGGATGTTCTCAAGTGGCTCAACGTCAAAAGCCGTGACCCAGCCCGTTCTGGCCATATGCTCCGAAAATGTGGCCATGTCGGAGACAAACATTCCGATCCAGTCCCCAGACTGCAAGATCACGGCCTGATGTCCTCGAGTGTGACCGGGAGTCACTACGCACCGAACATGTTCCGTGATTTTCTCGTCGCCATGTAGCAGCCGCATTTTCCCCGCTTCAATCAGCGGCTCGAAGTTACCCGCAAAGTAAGTTCCACGCGTGCGCGCATCCGGATGACTGGCATCCGCCCACTCCATCCTTTGCACCACATACTCGGCGTTGGGATAAGCCGGTCGCAGCTCTCCTTCGAGCAGTTCCGTATTTCCCCCACAGTGGTCGGAGTGAAGATGGGTATCAATCACCAGATCGATGTCCGCCGCCGACAAGCCCAGTGTATGCAGACCGTCTATGAGCCGCCCCGTTGGACGCTCCAGGCCCCAATTCTTCACGGCCTTATCGTCGAGCTTGTCGCCCAGTCCGTTGTCGATCAGGATGTTCAGGCCTTCCGATCGAACCAGCAGGCAAGTGAGGCTCTGGGGAATGAGGTTCCGATCGTCAGGCTCCACGATGCGGCGGTAAAGTGCGCGCGGTACCAAGCCGAACGCCCCCCCCGGATCGACCCAGATGATACCGTCGCTCACCAGGTGGATTTCAAGATCACCTATGACGATGAGCTGGTCTCCTTTCCTTTGCAACGACCCACCGGAACATGTCATTGCGAGCGCAGTGAAGCGATCTCCCCTTGAGTGTAGGAGACTGCTTCGTCGCTGCGCTCCTCGCAGTGACCTACCTGGACATGTCCTTGCCCGAATTCATCCCCAGCCCCAGCGATTGTTGCAATCGGCGCTCAAGCTCCTTCTTCTCCGGCTCAGGAAGAAAAGAATACTGGGCTCCGGACAAGATCAATCCCTTGAGCGTACCTTTGGATAACCCGAGCTCCGACACGGCGGTGAAGTACTCGTCGCTCAGCCTTATGTTGGAGATGCCCGGATCGTCTGTGTTCAGCGTCACAACCAGACCGGCATTGATCATTTCCAGGAGCGGGTGCTCGGCCATCCCGCCGACCACGCCCGAATGCAGGTTGCTGGTCAGGCACACCTCGAATGCCACCCTCCGGTCTCGCGCGATCGCTACTACCTCCATATCCTCCAAAACCCGCACCCCGTGTCCAATTCGTGTGGCGCCCATCGTACTGAGAGCTTGATTTACGGACTCCGCGCCGGTCCACTCTCCTGCGTGTACTGTAGTGTTCAGACCGGCCTGCTCCGCAGATTTGAAGATGGAGGTAAATGAATCGGCCGGGTAATCAAGTTCGTTCCCCGCCAAATCAAGCCCGAATATGCCTTCGCCGGCGTGGTCGGCGGCGATTTGCGCAACCGCCTCCGCCAGTTCCACCGGTTCGTGCCGATTGACGCTGGCAATGAGACCCACCCGGATTTCAAACTTATGCGCTGCTTCACCGGCAAATTCGATGACCCACTCAATAACTTCAGGTATTGGAAAGTCCTTGGCCTGGGAAAGCGCGGCCGGCGTAAATCGGAGTTCAAGGTAAACGACGTTGTCGATTGCCGCGTCTTCAATTGCCTCGTGAGTAACTCGCCGAATAATTTCTGGCGAGCGATAAACTGTGCGTAAAACCCGAAATTTGGATAGGAAGTTGGGAAGGGTTTTCGGTTCGGTGCTCCCGATCTGCACCTGTTCACGAAGCTGTGACTCTTCCTGAGGCAGGTCGAGTCCTTCCTGACGGGCGATTTCCATCAAGGTCCGGAGGCGAAGCGAACCTTCGAGGTGCCTATGGAGATCTACCTTGGGAAAATCGGTAAGGGCCTGCTGGAGTTCGTACTGGGAGGGAGAGGGTGCCAATGCTTCAACGAGGCCTTCGTCGACGGCGCTTACGACGTTTCTGAGGTCGGTCATCTATCTTGGCTGGAGAGGCAGGCCTGCTCTTCGCCTGCACCGCGCGGGTCGGCTGAGGAGTGTTAAGCTGCAGTCGAAATATTCTCGCGACAACCCCTGCCCGAATGTTTGCCAGTAGGCCACGGAACATATCGACCGCACGGCTCTTGTATTGAACCAGCGGGTCGCGCTGTCCGTAGGCTTCGAGTCCGATTGAAGTGCGCAGCGCTTCCATCTCGGTTAGATAATCCACCCACAGTTGATCGCCCACACTCAACAACAAGCGCCTGTGGGCCTCTGCCACAAGCGCACCGCCTCGTGCTCGATGGGCCTCCCGATCGTTCTCCCCATGAGCGGTAGCAGCCTGGAGCTCTTGATAGGCACCTTCCGCCGGGCCGGATGAGGGCTGTGCCTCTTCACTTTGATTCTGGTTGCCTTTGCCCGACGCGCGGGTTTCTGCCTCGCCGATTAGACGCGCAAGCGCATCTTGAGCCCCGGCCAGGTGTTTGAGGACCCGCTCGATAAGCTGGCTCGTCTCCTCGCCCTCCACCAAACTGGCGGCATAATAAGCATAGGATAGACGAGGCACAATCAATTCGCGGGCCTGGTGGCTGCGACTATCAAAGGTCTTCTGCCTCGAGTAGCTCATCTGCACCAGCGCTCGTATTTTGGCCGTCTCGTCGATAGGACCTTCCTGCGGAAGCGCGGCTTCGAGCTCACGTGGAATATCTGCTTCGAGCCGCTTGATACGCCGCTCTTCCACTCGGTCCAGGGCCGCGAAGAACTCTACCTCGGCCTGATCCCAGTCTATAGGCGTCTCGACCGCGGCCACATCGAGTACTTCTCCAACCCGCCGCTGTAAGACCTGGACCAGCCCGGTCCAGAGCCTCGCGCCAAGCCCGGCTTCAATGAGCCCCGGTACGGAATCGCGGAATCGATCTGGATCCTCCAGAATCTGCCTTCGAGCGTCTCCATCCACTTGCAGTCGCAGGCCGGCCGCGTTCTCCACTGCCGCCAGCAACTCATCGGCGTCTGGCTCCGTGCCCGTATCATCCGCTTCCAGCAGCGTACCCTCGATGGTCATGTCGGCCAACTCAACCCGCTGTTTGATCTGTTCGTCGAGGCCGGAAATCGCTCGCTCGACCTGCCCTTCCGCTAAGATCCGCGTGTGGATGGCCTGAGTTTCCAATGAGCTCCGCCCAATATCTAAGATAGCCGCCTGAAGTGCCGCGCGTTCATCGATGTCACGAAGCGATTCGAGCAACAGGGCCATCATGAAGCTTGGATAAGGCTGATCCGTATCAAGCGCCAGCGTCGGCTGCACCTCCTCCAGCCAGGCCAGTAGCCGCCACGGGCCTTCCTTGTCCTCCGCTGCCGCGGCCACGTGGGCCTCCACTTCGGCCCGGATCAGCTCTTGAATGTCTTCGCTCAGGTCTTCTTTCTCAAAAAAACGGTTGCGCTGGCTGTAGAAGACTTGGCGCTGCTGATTGAGCACATCGTCGTAATCGAGCAGGTGCTTACGGCGGTCGAAGTTTGTGCCCTCGACTCGCGATTGGGACTGCTCGATGGTTTTATTGACGATTCCATGTCCGATTGGCGTGGCGTCGTCAATATTGAGGCGTTTCATAAGCCCAGAGACCTGTTCCCCGCCGAACAAACGCATCAGCTCGTCTTCGAGTGAGAGGAAGAACTGCGACGACCCCGGGTCGCCCTGGCGACCGGCGCGACCTCGAAGCTGGTTGTCAATTCGCCGGGCTTCGTGGCGTTCGGAGCCGATTACGTGTAAACCGCCGGCTTCTCGTACGAGTTCCTCCTCTTTCATGAAGCGGCGGAACAGCTCCACCTCAGCTGCGTAGATCCCGAGCGCTTCCTCGTCCGCATCTTCGAGCGACTCCAGGCGCTCTCTTAGGCTGAGCGAGGCGGGGTCCGAGACCCCCGTTCTCCGGAGTACTCGATTGACTGACGCAAGCACTTCCTCCGCAATCTCCCCGCCGAGTTTGATGTCGACCCCTCTGCCCGCCATATTCGTGGCAATGGTTACCGCACCAAATGCTCCCGCGCTGGCGATGATCTGCGATTCCTCGGTGTGTTTCTTCGCGTTCAGTACATTGTGTCGGATGCCGCCCGAGAGGGTCTCCGCAAGTCGCTCCTGATGCTCCTGATCGAGCGAGAGGATGCGAGCAAGCCGCTGGAGATTCTCGTCTTTGCTCGGGTTCATCGTAATTTCTAAATCGCGTCCGAAGGGTTTCATCAAGGCGTTGCTCAGCTCATTTAATGGGCCATATAGCTGCTGCAGTTCTTCCACGCGCATGCCATCGTCGGGAATCTCATTCGCCTCTAGATAGGCGTCGCGCAGGATCTCGATCATCGCCAACTTTTGAAGCGAATTGGCCCGCAATCGGCCTGAAAGCTGCTCCGACAATTCGACGGAAGTGGTTCCCACCAAGAGCGGTTGCCCAATGACGTGCCGGCGCAGGATTTCCATCGTGACCGCCCGCATTTTGGCCTCCGCGGTGCGGTACACGGCGTCCTGATAGTCCTTACGTTTCCAGAATACCGGCTCGCCCTCCGGATCGTCGCGACGTTTGTAGTGGTAGAAGCGGTGTCCATTTTCGCGGTACTGGATCTCAAGCAGCTCGGAATCGTCCTGCGAGGCGATGTACTCCAGATTTGTCGGAAGGGGCAACACATCGACCTTGTAGATCTTGTTGAACTCTTCCGCCTCTGTGAGGGCGGTGCCCGTCATTCCAGCCAGCTTTCCGTACATGCGAAAGTAATTCTGTAAGGTAATGGTGGCGTAGGTGACATTCTCCTGGCGAATCCGTACGCCTTCCTTCGCCTCGACCGCCTGATGCAGACCGTCCGACCATCGCCGACCGGCCATCATACGTCCGGTAAATTCGTCTACTATGATGACTCGGCCGCCCTGGACAACGTAGTCCTTGTTGCGCTTGAAAAGGAACTGCGCCCGCAGACTCTGCTCTAGAAATCCGAGGAGCCGAGCTTGCTCGGGAGTGATGTCCTCCGGTCGATCCAGGTCTCGGAGCTGCCGCCCGAGCAATCGCTCCACATGGTCCTCGCCTAGTTCCGTCATCGATACGGTTCGATCGCGTTCGCTGATTTCGAAGTCCTCCTCCGCGAGCTGCAGCACGACGCGGGCCATCTCTACGTATTGATCGGGGTCGTCCTGTGCGGGTCCTGAAATAATTAGCGGAGTTCGAGCTTCATCGATGAGGATGTTGTCGACTTCGTCGAGGATGGCATAGTGGTGACCGCGCTGAGAGCGGGCCTCCAAAGATTGAGCCATGTTGTCGCGGAGATAGTCAAAGCCGAATTCGTTATTGGTCCCGTAGGTCACATCCGCAGCATAGGCGACCCGGCGATCTACTAACTGCAGATGATGAACGTCCTCCTGGCCCGCTTCTCGGGTCGGATCATAGATAAATGCCTTGCGGCCGTGTTCAGTTCGGGCAGCCTCTTGTAATATTCCTACCTCGAGACCATGGAAACGGAATACCGGACCCATCCAACGCGCGTCGCGCCTTGCCAGGTAGTCATTGACGGTGACCAGGTGGATACCCTTATTCGATAATGCGTTCAAGTAGATCGGCAAGGTAGCTACGAGCGTCTTACCCTCACCGGTTTTCATTTCCGCAATGATTCCCTCGTGCAGGGCGATACCACCGATCAGCTGCACGTCAAAGTGGCGAAGTCCGACGGTGCGGATGGCCGTTTCGCGCACTACTGCGAAAGCCTCCGGAAGAAGATCGTCCAGCGATTCTCCAGAGGCCAGGCGCGCTCTAAATTCGGTGGTTTTGGCCTTGAGGCCTTCCTCCGAAAGATTACCCAGGTCCGCCTCGAGCGCGTTAATACGCTGAACGATTCCGCCGTAACGCTCCATGTCTTGCCCGATGGAATCGCCCGCGAAGAACTTTGTTATTCCCTTTAACATGGAATTGCGGGATTATAGCATGTGGGGCATTTCGGCCTTATCCCTGCCAGTCGGTACAGATTATGGCCGAGTCGACTGTCCTTATCGCGAATCCAGAGCATGAGTACAGGTAACAAACGCGGCAATCGTCGTGTACCTGATGCCGACACCGCAGTAGATCCTCAGCTCACGCATCCTCCGGAGGATCCTCCCATGGCCGTGCCCTTGACGCAATATGGGGCAAAGCTACAATCGAATGGGGGCGGTGGCGGAATTGGTAGACGCCGGGGACTTAAAATCCCCTGTCCGAAAGGACGTGTGGGTTCGACTCCCACCCGCCCCATTTGACCAACTAGCGGGGGCTTACTCCTCTGTACTTACATCCTTCCATCGCTCAAGGTTGACAGCCTTGCCGATGGGTGATCACGTAGTCTTGAAATCTATCTCATCTAACTCGAACCGCTCCATGTGTCGAAACTTGGCGGCGGTGAGTAGATAATCCAACTTAGCAATAGTCTGTTCAATCTCAGGTGTTGCGGCCAATATCTTAGGTTGCTGTTTGAGCAGGTTTACCAGCATGGAAGCAGTTTTGTGTGGTTCCTTCTTGAAGTCTTCGGGCTTGTGCACACCTCCAGCTTACCTCACATTTTCAACACAGTCAACTCTCCCGGTCTGTGTCTAGATACGGAACAGGCCCTACACAGGCCGAGTCTGACGTTGAAATTTACACAATTGACAGTGTACAGAGGATCAATGGTCCTCGGTCCGGTTTACCCTTTGAAGCGGCTCATTTTGGGCTTTGGGAAACATTGTCAAACGGGATGGCTAAATATGTTCTGAGAACGGGCATTCTCGCGCCCGAAGATGACGACTCTCCAGCATTAATTGAAGGCTCTTTTAGCGAAGTAGCCTACTTTATTTACGTTATGGCGAGGCTTCTCCGGGGTGCTGAGGCGGGCTTGCTTGGTGGGATGGGTCCGCTTCTGTTAGCGTTGGATACAAAGTAGGTTTAGGAAAACAGCGAAGCAATCACAAAGAACAAAAGCGCCAATCCGAACAACAACGCAATAGCCATAAGGATGTTTTTAGTCTCAGCGGTTGAATCACGGGGCTCCGATTTCCTTATCGGTTCCGCGATTTTTGACTGAGGCTTTGCGATGCGACGCGCCTGATTGGAATTGCCATGAAGTGGTTGAGTCGCGGCTTTGGACGGCGAGGCAATTGCCCGCCAGATCGCCATCAGGCCCGCGATAACTAGGGCCCAGACCGCCCAATTCACTACAAAGCGAAAGGCGAGGTCTTGCAAAGCGGCAGAGAACGCGAGTTCACTAAGTAATCCTTGATTTACGGAATCGCTAATCTCAATTAGATTCACCAACCGGGGAAGTGCTGCCAGCGCCGCAAAAACAAGTCCGCCCCCAATTGAGTAGGACTATATTGATTTCTTTTTCTTCGCTTCTACTTTGGATTGAACAATGGGCTCGGCTCGCGTTGGTGCGGGCGCTGAAGCTACTTCTTCGGGTTCGGCCTTAGTCTTAAAAAAATGGCGATACCTGCTCAACTGGGCCGGACTGAGCCGCTAACGATTGACTGGTTTCCGCCACAGCGCCGGGCACAACCTCGCGTCCACAATAGCGGCAGACAATCGCCTCATCTTGTATTTCCTCGGCACAGTATGGGCACTTCTTCATACCTTGGCCTTTCGCCAGCCATTCCTTCGAGTACAAGCAGACAAATACAAGTGGCCTGGCCGCCGTGATAAGCAGCTCGCAGCCGATTGGGACAAAAATAATGACCCAATATGTGATTGGTAAGCCGTATTAGGGATTGCCTGACTTTATGAGGGAAATGCGCTCTCGAACCTCGGGCTGATTCGGATCAAACCCCAGGGAAATCTCCAGTTCCATCAAGGCTTCAGAGTCTCTGCCCATCATCTGGTAGATGGCGGCCAAATTACTGTGTGCGAGCGCGTATGTCGGTGCAATAGTGATGAGATCTATAAACTGGGCCTCTGCCTGCTCTAGCTGCCCAGCATTGCCGTACAGCACACCAAGCTCGAGTTGGGTTCCCAGATCGTCGGGATTGAGCTCTTCCGCGGCCTCCAATTCTGAGATCGCCTTCTCGTTAATGGCTTGGCTATTGTCTATATTTGCCAAGTGAAGGCGAGCCAACCCGCTTGAGGGGTCCAATCCCAACGCCAACTCAAATTCCTCGATCGCAGCACTGGAAATCCCCAGATTGAGGAAAGACTGGCCCTGAATAACGTGAACCCTGGCCTCAACATATGTCTGTAGATTATCCAGAACGGCTAATTGATCTGATGGAGTGCCGGCTATGTTCTCGATAAGGGGCTCAATACTCGAGCGGTAATTTTCCAGGAGCTCCA
>SMUY01380258.1_pt1 | contig 16161 bp, 17 predicted proteins | sample 2456441 | NCBI WGS metagenome assembly SMUY01 (sample SAMN11095931, study PRJNA526329) | marine sediment metagenome | biome: Marine sediment; feature: Surficial sediment; material: Deep marine sediment; isolation source: Hadal surficial sediment | place: Pacific Ocean | collected 2014-11 | depth...
AGCTGGTCCCAGGGACCGTTCGTCGACAAGAACTCATGCATTCGCGGCATCGTGTAAACAGGCACGCCCTTCGCACCCATTGCTTCGTGACCGAAATGCATGATTCCAACGTAGTGCCCGATGTGTGCGTGCGTCGGAAAAACACCATTGAGTTTATACTCGCTGTCCGGCGCTATTTTCTGCAATGCATAAAGCTGCTCACGCATGTCTGGCGTGGCGTCGAAGATGTATTTCGCCTTCGCGCTTTCATCGATAACTGCAATCGAGCTCGCCGCGCGTCGCAGGCTCTTGTCCTCCCAGGCACGCATGCAGTGCGGTTGATAGCAACCGGCCTGCGGATAGCCAGCGTCCTGGGCAACTCCAAGTACGTAAATCGACACGCCACCCTCGGCGCTCGCAGCATTTACCGCGAGCATGGCCAACACCAGCAGCGATACGCGTAAGCTATTGATTATAAATGGTCCTTAGGCAAAGGTCTGATACATGACTCCGACGATTGCGAGCGGCGCGACAACCCGGATCATCCACAACCAGACCTGAAACACGGCCGGCCTCATCAACGGTAGTTCCTCGCGCAGCGTACTGACCTGCATCCGCCAGCCGACGAACAACGCGATCAGGATGCCGCCAATCGGCATGAAGATGTTGGCCGTGAAGTAATCAATTAGACCGAACACCGTCATGTCTTCAAAAAATGCGAACATGCCCAGCGGCATGAAATCGGACCACGCGTTGGAAGACAACACACTGCCGAGGCCAATAACCCAGACCAGGGAACCAACTGCGATACAGGCGTTGCGACGACTCAGGCTCCACTTATCAATAACGTAGGCGACGATGGGTTCGATCAGCGCGATCAGTGATGTCACCGCTGCGAACGCCAGCAACAGGAAGAACAACGCACCAAAAAATGCACCGCCTGGCATATTTACAAACGCCGCAGGTAAGGTTCGGAAAATAAGGCTGGGGCCGGACGCCGGGTCCAGTCCGTTGGCGAACACGAGCGGGAAGATCATCAGGCCGGCGAGCAGGGCGACGAGAGTGTCTGCACCCGCGATGATGATTGCCGAACGTGTCAGCGAAACATCTTTCGGTACATAGGCACCGTAGACCATCATCAGCCCCATCGCGACACCGATCGAGAAAAACGCCTGGCCGATGGCCATCAGTACCGAGCCGCCATCGATCTTGCTGAAGTCGGCGCTGAACAGAAAATTGACGCCGGCCGCAAAATCACCGGCAACTGCAGCATAGCCAATCATCAGCAACAACATCGCAAACAGCGCTGGCATCATTATTGTAACGGCTTTTTCGATACCGCCATGCAGACCGCGCCCAACAATGGCCATCGTGACAAAGAGGAACAGTGTGTGCCAACCGGTCATCACCAGCGGGTTTGCCTGCAGGTCATCGAATTGTGACCCCACTACGGCAGCCGACGCACCACCAAAGCCCATGATCGCTTTCTGGATGTACGCCAGCGTCCATCCCGCAATGACGCTGTAGTAGGTTGCGATCAGGAAGCCGGCAATCAGGCCCAGCCAGGCAACCAGCGTCCATAGTTTGGAACGGCCTGCTTCTCTCGCCACACTCGCCATCGCACGCGGCGGGCTATTGCTGCCTCGGCGGCCAATCATCAACTCACCGATCAGAATCGGTATTGCAACGAACACCACACAGAGGACGTATACGAGAATGAATGCAGCACCGCCATTCTCACCAACAACATAGGGAAAGCGCCAGATGTTGCCGAGTCCGACCGCCGCGCCAACGGCTGCGAGAATAAACGTCCAGCCGGACGACCAGGTTTGATTGTTATCGCCAGTATTTGAAAGCGCCAAGATAACCCCCTACCAGTATGTTTTGACTAAAACAAAAGGCCCGTTGAAGCGATTTTCCGCCTCACCGCGCCAATCCGAATCCTCTGTCCCCACATTGAGGTTAGCTACCGATTGGAGCCAATCATTGCGGCTGAACCATCCGTCTAATTCTTGTAGCGTGGGATTATACCCTGTAGCAGCTCGTTGATTGGCGGCCGTTTTACTTATCGGCCGGCTCTTCTTGCGCAAACCACGTAAGGCGCCCGCACGTATTGCACGTTAAGACGGTCGCGCTGGAATCCAGCCAGTCGATTCGCAACAGGCTGAGCAGCCAGGTGTTCAGCAGTATTTCCTGTGCTTTAAAACTCGCGTGGCCACAGTGCTGGCAGACCACCCGTTTGCCAAACACTTCATAGCGCCCATCTGCTGACGGGATCAGCGGTGGACTGTGGGTTGGCCGACGAGCAGAAAGCCTGACTATGAGTGCAAAAATGCCAAAGAAAAACAGCACCAGTACCATGCCAAATAGTATGAAACCGATAGTTGACACGGCTAATTCATCTCCCCTGCATCGGAATCCGCAAGCATTAGCAAAGCGGTTGCTGGTGCCGCTCAGTCTGCAATTTGAGCCAACACATCGTCACCGAACGAAACTTGCTGACCGAATAGTAGCAACATTACCCCAAGCTCCGAATGACGATACGTTAGAATATTTTGAACGGATGTATCGTCGCGCAACGGCTCAAATAACGCGGTTACGTGCTCGTAGTCTATATCCTGAAGGACGCAAGGTGGAAAACCCGTCGGTACCAGGTTGTCGATATCAGCCGTCGGGCAAGCTTTTCGAATTTGAGCCTGCACGTCGCTTGGAATTATCCCTCGAATAGTCTCCCGATACTCGGCGGATGGATTCCAGCCTGGCCGGGATATATCAATTTTGTTGTGGTACTCGATAAGCCTGGTTCGCAGCTCGATGTTTTCGATTAAGCGAAGGTTTCCTGTGCTCTGTAAATCCTGATACGTACTTGTGCGAGGAACATGCGGCCAAATCTCAGCGGCATAAAAAGCGGCAAGCAATACACCCTGGTCCACTGGCGCGTCGGACTGCATCCAATCCAGGAATTCCTGGCTGAATTGTTGGACCGCAGTAAAAAACTCGATGCGATACTCGAAAGCCTGTTTGTCTGCGTTGATATCGGCTTCTAATCGTACTAAGTACTCTAAGCGGAGCTCGCCGTCGTGACGCTCGTTCATCATAGTGTCAAGCAGCAACGCCACGAACACGCCAACTACAATTAACACGAACTCGCCAGCGGTTCTGCCGCGATTTCTCATACAAATCCCTCTTGAACTTTTAGTTCCATATCAACGCGACTCATACCCGGGCGGCAAGTGCAATGCATTGTTAGGCTGCAGACTCTACAGCGACATCCCACCCTGGGAATAGTAAGACCGCCGGGTGGCACCGCAATGAGCGGGCAAGAGTTTTCGCTCTCTCTACACCCAAGCGCACGCGACCATTCTCAATCGCCGAAATAGTTGACTGAGGGATTCCACTGGACTCAGCCAACTGATTTTGACTCATTTCCTGCAGCTCCCTCAGAATGCGTACGGATTCGGCGATCGATACTTCGACATGGCGCTTCGCTGGCTTAAAGTCCTTCATCACTACTTCCTCCGATAGTCGTGCGCAGTCAATTCAATAACCAACACAAACAGTTCTTTCTTCTGAATTCGATAAATGACTCGAAATTGATCTCCGAGCCGGGATGAACGATATCCCTTCCAATCTCCGCGAAGAGATTCGTCATTGAATCCGCGAATGAGCCGTAGCCCAGCTGGTCCGGAAATTTCGGCGATATCTTTCCACTTTTCATATCGCTTGAGAGCATCTTTGGGCGTCTTTCGGACGCGACGCTGAATATTGCGATGCTCGAAGATTCGCCACATATACTAAATAGTATATATAGCTAAAATGGTATGTCAACCTGAGAAATTGGCCGGAATGCTGCCTAACCGTCTAAGCTAAATGCACCAAGTAGCTGGCGCGGCTGTTGCAAAAGCAAATGTGGAGGAGGGTGCAAGAGCCGTGACAGGAAACATCCGACGGCTGACTCGGGCGGCAAGTGCAGCGCATTGTTAGGTCACTCACCCCGTTTTCTTGAGCTCTTCGCGTAAAATACGCCTCAGAGTCTTTGCGTCTACGGCTGGTTTGCTCTGTCCGAGTGTGTCACGTAGAGCATCGTTAATCAGTGTCTGATATCCACGCCCCAGTTCGTCACCCTTTTCGCGATAAGCTTCAATAATATCGTCGTCCAAAAAGATAGTGATTCTGGTCTTACCCTTGGGTTTAACGACAGGACCGCGTTTCGCTTTGCTAAAGTCGTAGTTCTTTCTCATAATCCTTGCGCTCAGATTTCGTGGCGGGTCGAGCAGAGATAATGCGTATCGATTCACCGCGGTATGTGTAGGAGACAGAAATCACACAGCCAATCGCGTCTCTACCGACGAGCAGAAATCTTTCCTCGGCTCGTGAAAATTCATCGGTCATTGAGAGGGCGAATTCATCATAGAACGCGGGCTCGACGTCCGAAAATCTAACTCAATGCTTGGAGAGATTCGACCGCGCCTTGGCCGGGTCCCACTCAAAGCCCATGAACCTAGTATATGCATAATATATGCATACGTCAACCAGTTACGCGAATAAGTCGAGAGCGTCCTAACGTCTAAGCTAAATGCACCAAGTATCTGGCGCGGCTGTTGCGAATGCAAATATGGAAGAGGGTGCAAGAGCCGTGACAGATGCGGCTCGGACGGCAAGTGCAGCGCATTGTTAGGCTGCATAACTCGGCCTTCCCGCAATCAGGTTCCTAATCGCGTTGCCGTCTTGCGAGCCAAGAAAAATTAGTTCTCTCGTCCTATTGCCAGGAAGGATTACAACAATTCTCCCCGAATAGGGAACAGTTCCCATTCCCCATTTCTCTTCATTAGACCATTCAACTCGCTGAATTTCGGATCGCTCAATTTGAAAATTGGCATTGTGTTGGTTTAAGAATTCAGACGAATGGACGCTAAATCCGGTGAGTCTCTTCAGATAACTGAGCTTCGGATAAAAATACGGATTTCTCCACCTCTCGCCAACGTTTATCGGGGCGGGCAAAAGGCCTCGAACTTTGGCACCGTAGATCATCGTATCTGTCACAAAGACAACGTAAGTACGATTTAGTATCCCAAAATAGTATTCCAACGCTACAAAGTGTGGGGTACCCTGGCCGATTAAGTCGATGGTTGAGCGTACAATCTCCTCGGAGCCAGCCTTGTTCGTAATAAAAATCTGTACGCCCACCAAGGCGAGCATCGTGATAACGATCCCTAAAAATGTGCTAGACAACGTAGTTCTGCGCGGCGGTCAAATTATGCGGCCTAACTATAAGTAGTTACCCGAAAATCACGAATAACTGTTACAAAAATGACGAATAACCTGTGGAGGAAGTGCCGGACGTCCGATATATGCTGCGCGTGACGGATGATATGTTGAACCCATATTAAGTGATATCGAGCAAACTTCTTTCTGTGCTGTGCGTAATTATCAGGTGTGTTTACGCAGCAACGCTGTTGGCTATTCGACCGTCACCGACTTCGCGAGGTTTCGCGGCTGATCAACATCCGTGCCTTTGAGCAATGCGACGTGATACGCGAGCAGTTGCAGTGGAATCGTATAGAGAATCGGTGCCTGAAAATCCTGAATAAGTGCCGGCATACGAGTCGTGTGAATGCCGTGACGATCGCCGAACTGCACGCGTGGGTCCGCGAACACAAATAATTCGCCGCCCCGGGCGCGTACTTCCTGCAGATTGCTTTTCAACTTTTCGAGCAAGTCATCGTCCGGCGCAATGCTTACAACCGGCATGTTTTCGTCGACCAGTGCCAGCGGTCCGTGTTTGAGTTCGCCGGCCGCATACGCCTCAGCATGGATATAGGAAATTTCCTTAAGCTTGAGCGCACCCTCCATGGCCACGGGATTTTGTACGCCGCGGCCCAGGAACAACGCGTGTTCTTTGTCCGCGAAGTGTTCGGCAAGTGCTTCGATGGATGAGTCCAGCGTCAGAACCTGTCGGATCAGGCCCGGCAAGTCTGCAAGCTGGGCGACCAGTGCGCGTTCCTGTTTTTCCTCAAGCCCCGAACGTCTTGCAAGCACGATGGTCAGCAATGCCAATGCCGCCAGCTGTGTCGTAAATGCTTTTGTTGACGCGACGCCGATTTCCGGACCCGCGTGAGTCAGCATCACGAGGTCGGACTCGCGCACCATCGAGCTCTCCGGCGCGTTGCAAATCGTCAGCGTCGAGATGTAATCCATCTCTTTTGCAAGTCGCAATGCCGCGAGCGTGTCGGCCGTTTCTCCGGACTGACTGATCGTAATGAACAACGTATCTTGCAAGACAACGGGTGAGCGATAACGATACTCACTCGCGATCTCAACCATGCATGGAATTCTGCAGAGCGCCTCGATCCAATAACGCGCGACAAGGCCTGCGTGGTAACTTGTACCGCAGGCGATGATGTGTACGCCTTTCGTCCTGTCCAGCACCTCGTTCGCTTTATCGCCGAAGGCTGAGTCAAGAACCTTGCCGTCGGCGATGCGGCCGTCAAGCGTTCGCGCAACGGCCTCGGGTTGTTCGTGAATTTCCTTTTGCATGTAATGTCGATAGCTGCCGCGTTCGGCCGCATCGGCACTCAGTTCACTCTGGGAAACGGGTCGCTCGACAACATTGCCATCAACATCCCAAATCGTAACTTCCTTGCGCCGAACGTGCGCAACATCGCCCTCTTCCAGGTATATGAAGTTGCGCGTAACGGGCAGCAATGCAGCGACATCCGACGCGATGAAATTCTCTTCGAGGCCCAGGCCGACAACCGCAGGCGCGCCCTGCCGCGCGAGGATCAGTTCGCCCGGATGTTTGACGCTCATTATTGCGAGCGCATAAGCGCCTTCGAGCTCGGCGACCGTGGTCTTGACGGCCTTCACAAAATCGCCGTCTGCCTGCATGTTGAAATGAATGCGATGGGCGACGACTTCGGTATCGGTCTCCGAGTCAAACGTGTAACCGTGTTTCATTAGCTCATCGCGCAGTTCTTCATGGTTTTCGATAATGCCGTTGTGAACAATGGCAATGTCCTTACCGGACACATGCGGGTGTGCGTTACTTTCGTTCGGTGCGCCGTGTGTTGCCCAGCGTGTGTGTGAAATTCCGGTTGCGCCTTGCAATGGATTCTCGTCGAGTGCGGACTGCAGCTCCTGCACTTTGCCGGCACGCCGCAGGCGTATGATCTCGCCATCGTCATACAGCGCGATGCCCGCCGAGTCATAGCCTCGGTACTCAAGCCTGCGCAGGCCCTCCATGAGGATCGGAACAACGTTTCTCTCGGCAACCGCGCCGACGATTCCACACATTCAATCTGCTCCTTTCTTGACGGGACGCTTCCAGCCCCGGACCGTCATTTGTTTCGACCGCTCAATTACGAGCTGGCCTTCGGCGACAGGCTTGGTAATCGTCGAGCCCGCACCGATCGTTGCACCTTTGCCTATTTTCACTGGTGCCACGAGGTTCACGCCGGAGCCGATAAACACATCATCGCCAATCGTTGTGCGATGTTTGTTCACGCCATCGTAATTGCAGGTGATCGTGCCGGCGCCGACGTTTACACCTTTGCCGATATCCGTGTCTCCGATGTAGGTCAGATGGTTTACCTTGCTGCCATCGGCCACCGTGCTTTTCTTTATTTCGACGAAGTTGCCGACTTTCACGTTGTCCGCGAGCTCCGCGCCGGGCCGCAATCGTGCAAACGGCCCGATTTCGCAATTGGCACCCGTGACGGCGCCTTCGATGTGGCAGTTTGAATGCACCAGCGTTCCCGTACCAAGCCGTGTGTCACGTATCAGGTTATTTGATTCGATCTTCGTGCCATCGCCCAACACGACTTCGCCCTCGAATATCGCGTTGATGTCGATGAAAACATCTTTGCCGCAGCTGAGATTGCCGCGGATATCAACGCGTGACGGATCCGCAAAACCGACACCCTGAGCCATGAGTTCATCGACGAGTCGAGCCTGCAATGCGCGCTCGGCTTCGGCCAGTTGTTTCTTGTCGTTTATACCCATTACCTCTTCCTGCTTGCTCGCCTTGATGCCGTGGACGGTGACACCGTCATTCACAGCCATGGCGATAATGTCAGTCAAATAATACTCACCTTGTGCATTGTCGTTGCCGAGCTTGTCCAACCAGCGCTTGAGCTTCACGGCGGGTAACAGCATGACGCCCGTATTGATCTCTCTGATTTGCCGCTCTGCGTCGCTGGCGTCTTTTTGTTCGACGTTGCGAACGACCTTTCCATGCTCACGAACAATGCGGCCGTAGCCGGTCGGGTCATCCATGTCAACGGTCAGTATGGCTAATTCGTCGTCGCCCGTCGCGGCTCGCAGGCGTTGCAAGGTCTCCGGCAACAACAACGGTACGTCACCGAACAAAATCAGCACCTGATGGTCGTCCGGCGTGTCTGGCATCGCCTGCATGGCGGCGTGGCCGGTGCCGTTTTGCTCGGCCTGCAAGGCCCATCGCAGACCCTGACCGGCAAAGGCTGTCGGCACCGCGTCGGCGCCATGGCCGTAGACAACGCACACATCGTTTGCTGCAAGCGTGCGGGAATACTCGAGTACATGCGCGAGCAACGGCCGGCCGGCCAGCGGCTGCAGGACCTTGGGCAAATCAGAGCGCATGCGCGTGCCCTGACCGGCAGCAAGAATGACGATTGTTAAACCCATGAGATGACGCGAATGATACCGGATACACACAGCTTTGGTTCGGTCGCTTGCCCACGCAGCCCGGATTATAGCCACCTGGTTTGGCGGCGGCATGATGATCGGGGGTGCGGGTGCCGCATACGACGACGGCATCATTGGCAACATCGCCGATCCCTTCGGCGCAGCGCTCTGTTTGTTTGTGCTGGCGCTTTTGTGGGTCGCCGGAATGCTGGTCGCATTCGGCCTGATTATCTTGCTGGTCGTTGTGCTCGTTGATTCCGGCGTCTGGTGGCAGAAGGCCAATCGCAGCGGCGCGCTGGCAGCGATGTCCATGGGAATTGTGTCGTGGCTGACAACGTCGCTGCTTTACCCGGAGTTGCCGGGTGACCTGATTGGACTTGGTGTGTCTTTCGTAACGATGATAATCGTCACGCCGCTAACGCAGAAGATTGACCCGCCGCGAGCGCTGGTGGATATCGACGGCAAGCCGATCGAGCTGACCGATCGGCTGGGCACTCTTCGCTAAAAACCGGGGCGCTAGCGTTTACCTTTGAGCTTTTGCGCCGCACGGAAACGCGCTTCGGCTTCGGCGAGCTCTGCCTGCGCACGCTTGAGATCGGTCTCGCTCGAAACGCCCTTCAGCGCTTCTTCCGCCGCCTGTTTTGCCGCAAGCGCTGCCGCTTCATCAAGTTGATCGCCGCGCAGCGCCGTATCGGCCAACACTGTCACCAGGTGAGGCTGTACTTCGAGCATGCCGCCCGTGATGTAGAAGCTCTCTTCCTTGCCCTCGGCGGTTTGCACGCGAACTTCGCCCGGATTCAGCGCCGTTAGCAGCGGCGCATGTCGGGGTGCGATACCCACCTCACCCATTTTCGCGGGTGCGAAAACCATCGTAGCTTCGCCAGAATGGATCTCGCCTTCCGCGGATACAATGTCGACTCTGATCGTGGCCATAACTTTCTGTCTCTTCGGTTCGTCGGTTCGTCGTAGGAGGGTCTTCAGGCCCGACTGTTCGCGGCTAAAGCCGCTCCTACGTTAATGTCTCGCGGCTAAAGCCGCTCCTACATAAAGTTCTTGGCGTTTTCGACGGCTTCTTCAATCGTGCCAACCATGTAAAACGCCTGCTCCGGAATGTGATCGTAATCACCGGCAACAATACCGTTGAAGCCACGGATCGTGTCTGCCAGTGATACGTACTTACCCGGTGAGTTCGTAAACACCTCGGCGACGAAGAACGGCTGTGACAAGAAGCGCTGGATTTTCCGGGCACGCGTTACTGTCTGCTTGTCTTCTTCCGAGAGCTCGTCCATGCCGAGAATAGCGATGATGTCCTGTAGCTCTTTCAATCTCTGCAATACGACCTGCACACCACGTGCACAGTCGTAGTGTTCCTGACCGATAATAAGCGGATCAAGAATACGTGAGGTGGAGTCGAGCGGATCGACCGCCGGGTAGATGCCCAGCTCGGCGATGCTGCGCGACAATACGAGTGTCGCGTCAAGGTGAGCAAAGGTTGTTGCCGGCGACGGATCGGTCAGGTCATCTGCAGGTACGTATACGGCCTGGAAGGATGTGATCGAGCCGGTCTTGGTTGATGCAATACGCTCCTGCAGCAGACCCATCTCCTCGGCCAGTGTCGGCTGATAGCCCACGGCCGATGGCATACGGCCGAGAAGTGCGGACACTTCCGTTCCTGCCAGTGTGTAACGGTAGATGTTGTCGATAAACATGAGGACGTCGCGGCCTTCGTCGCGGAATGCCTCGGCCATCGTCAATCCTGTCAGCGCAACACGCAGACGGTTGCCAGGCGGCTCGTTCATCTGACCGTATACGAGCGACACCTTGTCGATTACGCCCGAGTCCGTCATCTCGTGATAGAAATCGTTTCCTTCGCGAGTACGCTCGCCAACACCGGCAAACACCGAGTAACCGCCGTGCTTTTTGGCAATATTGTTGATGAGCTCCATGAGCGTTACGGTCTTGCCCACACCGGCACCACCGAACAGACCAACCTTGCCGCCCTTGGAAATTGGCATGATCAGGTCGATTACCTTGATGCCCGTTTCCAGAATCTCGGTCGTCACTGCCTGCTCTTCGAAACTTGGCGGCTTACGGTGAATCGGCATCAGTTTTTCTGCGCCAATGTCGCCTGCATTATCAATCGGCTTGCCGAGTACATCCATGATCCGGCCCAGCGTCTTCTCGCCGACCGGTACCATGATCGGGCTGCCCGTATCGGTGACAGACATGCCACGCTTCAGGCCTTCTGATGATCCCATTGCGATCGTGCGCACAACGCCGTCGCCCAGCTGCTGCTGAACTTCGAGTGTTAAGTCTGCGTCATCAATGATCAGCGCATCGTAAATATTGGGAATCTGGCCTGTCGGGAACATAACGTCCACAACAGCGCCAATAACCTGCACAGTAGTTCCGGTGCTCATTAGTAAATCCTTATCCTGTCACGGCGGCTGCGCCGCCAACGATTTCTGAAATTTCTTGTGTAATTGCTGCTTGTCTTGCCCTGTTGTACTTCAACTGCAGCTTGTCGATGATTTCACCGGCATTGTCGGTTGCTGATTTCATCGCCACCATTTTCGCCGCCATCTCACATGAGAAGTTTTCGACGGCACCACGATAAACCTGTGACTCGATATAACGCATCAATACATCATCGAGCAGCTCACCGGCATCGGGCTCGTAAATATAGTCCCAGTGTTCCTGCAGTGGCTCATCACCCAGGTCAATGGCACTGACGGGCAGTAGCGTCGAAACAACCGGCTTCTGACTCAGTGCTGAAATAAATTCATTGTGTACGAGGAACAGGCGGTCGATCGTGCCTTCCGCATACGCGTCCAGCATGACCTTGATCGAACCCAGCAGGTCATTAACACTCGGCTTGTCGCCGAGATGGCTCGCCGTGCCCAGCACGTTGCCACCGATGCGGCGGAAAAACGCGATTGCCTTGGCGCCCACAAGCACCATGTCGACTTCAACGCTTTCTTCCTGCCACTTCGAAATCTCGCGGATCACCTGCTTGAACAGGTTGATGTTAAGACCGCCGCATAGGCCGCGGTCGGTTGAGATCACGATGAAGCCCACACGTTTAACATCGCGCTCCGTCAAATACGGGTGCTTGTAGTCCGGGTTCGCGTGCGCCAGGTGACCGATCACGCGGCGAATACGCTCCGCGTACGGCCGTGACGCCTCCATCTGAGCCTGCGCTTTTCGGATCTTGCTGGCCGCGACTTTTTCCATCGCGCCTGTAATCTTCTGCATGTTTTTTACAGAAACGATCTTCGCGCGTATTTCTTTCTCACCAGCCATATCTTTTCCGTTTAACCATCGGGCGTATTCTCGGGCCTGTAGGAGCGGCTTTAGCCGCGAATCTTCTCGGGCCTGAAGGCCCTCCTACCTACCGCGTTATTGCTCGGGCCTGAAGGCCCTCCTACAACCGCGACTCAATAAACGCCTTCCTTGGCAAATGCTTCGCAAATGCCCTTCAGGCTTGCCGCGATATCGTCGTTGTAATCACCCGTCTCGTTGATCGCATCGAGCACATCGCCATTATTCGCTTTTGCGAAGTTGTGTAACGCCGTTTCATAGGCAACCACTTTCTTGACGTCTACGGGGTCAATAAAGCCTTCGTTAGCCGCGAACAACGACAGCGCCATTTCGGCAACCGACAATGGCGAGTACTGCTTCTGCTTCATGAGCTCTGTTACGCGTTCGCCGCGTGCGAGCTGCTGACGCGTTGCCGCGTCAAGATCAGATGCAAACTGTGCGAATGCCGCGAGCTCACGAAACTGAGCCAGCGCGAGTCGAATACCACCGCCGAGCTTCTTGATGATCTTCGTTTGTGCCGCACCACCTACCCGAGACACCGACAAGCCAGCGTTAATAGCCGGGCGAATGCCTGCGTTGAAGAGGTCGGTTTCGAGGAAGATCTGGCCATCGGTAATCGAGATCACGTTCGTTGGTACGAACGCCGACACGTCACCACCCTGTGTTTCAATAATCGGCAATGCCGTCAGAGAACCCGTCTTGCCCTTGATCTTGCCACCCGACACTTCCTCGACGTACGCCTCGGAAACGCGGGCTGCGCGCTCGAGCAGACGTGAATGCAGGTAGAAAACGTCACCCGGATAGGCTTCGCGACCCGGCGGACGACGCAGCAATAAGGAAATCTGGCGATAAGCCCATGCCTGCTTGGTGAGGTCGTCAAAAACAATCAGTGCATCTTCGCCCTTGTCGAGGAAGTACTCGCCCATCGTCGTACCGGAGTACGGCGCGATGTATTGCATTGCCGCGCTCTCCGCCGCCGATGCCACGACAATAATGGTGTGCTCAAGCGCACCCTCTTCTTCGAGCTTGCGTACAACGCCTGCGACCGACGACGTTTTCTGACCGATCGCAACGTAGATGCATTTGATGCCCTTGCCGCGCTGGTTAATAATCGCGTCAACTGCAACAGCCGTCTTGCCGGTCTGGCGATCGCCAATGATCAGTTCGCGTTGGCCGCGGCCGATCGGCACCATCGAGTCAATGGCCTTCAGGCCTGTTTGCACGGGCTGATCGACTGACTTACGAGCGATGACGCCCGGCGCGACCTTCTCGATCGGCGCCCTGCCTTCTGCCTCGATCGGGCCTTTGCCGTCGATCGGGTTGCCGAGTGCGTCAACGACGCGACCCAGCAAGGCTTCACCAATCGGCACCTCAAGAATACGACCGGTCGTCTTTACCGTGTTGCCTTCCGAAATGTGTTTGTAGTCGCCGAGTACAACCGCGCCAACCGAATCCCGCTCCAGATTCAGCGCCATGCCGAACGTGTTGCCCGGGAACTCGAGCATCTCGCCGTAACGTGCGTCGGCCAGGCCGTGGATACGCACGATGCCGTCGGTAACAGCAATTACTGTACCTACGTCACGCGCTTCCGCGGTCGCTTCGAAGTTCTCGATGCGCTCTTTAATCAGCTGACTGATTTCAGAAGCTTTGAGTGCCATTTTGTCTTCCTCTCTAGTTGATCAGCGCGTTGCTGAGGCCCTCTAGCCTCGCCCGCAGTGATCCATCAATTACGACATCGCCAGCTCGTATTACTGCGCCGCCGATAAGGCTCTTATCAATTTCTGTTTCGAGTTTGATGTCCCGACCCAGTCGCGCACGAAGCGCTGTCGAAATTTCTTTTTGCTGTGCGGCCGAAAGCTCCGTTGCCGACGTGACAGTCACATCCACGGTGTTTTCGACCTTCGCCTTGAGCGCCTCAAAGTGCCCGGCGATCTCTGGTAGCACCGCCACACGTCCGTATTCAAGCAGCAACTTCAGGAAGTTCGTGCCCTTTTTATCGCTGCCGGACAGCACATCAGCTTTCGCCTTCGCGAACAGACCCGTCAGGAACTCCAGCCGCTTTTCGTTATCGAGCGACGGGCTGCTCAGAAAGACGGCCACCTGACCGTCCGCGAGTAATTGGCCGGCAAGGGCCAGGCCCTCGGACCATGTCGTCAGCTCACCCGCCTCATGTGCGAGCTCGAATGCGGCCTGTGCATACGGCCGTGCAATCCTGTTGTTGTCAGCCATGTGCGCCTACAGCTCCTGAGCCAGCTTGCCCAGAATGTCGTCGTGCGTCTTCGCGTCGATTTCGCGATTCAGGATTTTCTCTGCGCCCGCGAGTGCGACCGCTGAAACCTGTCCGCGTAACTCTTCGCGTGCACGATTGCTTTCCTGCTCGATCTCGGCCGTCGCGGCTGCAAGTTGGCGCTCACGTTCCTTAGCGCCATCGGCTTTGCCATCGGCAACAATTTCGTTTGCCCTGGCATTTGCCTGGTCAAGAATTGTTGTCGCCTGGTGGCGTGCCTCTTCGACGAGCTCGTCGGCCTCGGCCTGTGCCTGCACCAGCTTCTCCTGGCCGCGATCCGCCGCGGCAAGACCGTCTTCGATCTGCTTCTGCCGCTCCTCGATCGCTTCGATGATCGGCGGCCAGATGAACTTCATACAGAACCAGACGAACACGAGCATCGCGATCGACTGGCCGATTAAAGTTAGATTGATATCCACAGAACTCTCCCTACACTGATGCGATGATTGTAGGAGCGGCTTCAGCCGCGATCGGGCCTGAAGACCCTCCTACGTCACAACGGACCTGTCTGGTATTAACCGCCTGCCGCGGCCTGTGCAGCCTGCAACTGTCCGATGAACGGGTTGGCAAACGCGAAGAACAACGCGATGCCCACACCGATCATGGCAACAGCGTCGAGCAGCGCCACGACGATGAACATCTTCGTCTGCAGCATCGGAGCCAGCTCCGGCTGGCGCGCCGCGCCTTCGAGGAAGCGGCCGCCGAGAAGACCCATGCCGATGCCAACGCCGAGGGCGCCAAGACCGATCAAGAGTGCAACGGCAATTGCCGTGAGACCAATAACAATTTCCATCAGTTTCTCCTAAAGAGGACTTCGTCCAACTTATTGAAATGTAAAGTAATAATAATTAATGCGATTCCGATGCCAGGCTTAAATACACTATGGTCAACATCATGAAAATAAAGGCCTGCAGCGTAATAATCAGTACGTGAAATATGGCCCAGAGAACGTGTAGCAGGCCGCCGCCGACGCCCAAAATCAGGCCGCCGCTGAACATGATCGCGATCAGGATAAAAATGAGTTCGCCGGCAAACATGTTGCCAAACAGGCGCAGGCTCAGCGAGACCGGCTTCGCGATCAGGGCGACACTTTCAAGTATGAAGTTGAACGCGATCATGAACGGAGCAGCGATCAGGCCAGCGCCCTTGGTTGGCGGCGCAATTGGGTGCAATGTCAGCTCGGCGACAAACCCTGTGATGCCCTTGTTCTTGATCGTGTAGAAGATGATCAGAAAAAACACCGCGATGGACATGCCGAAGGTGATGTTGACGTCGGTCGACGGCACGACCTTCATGTATGGAATACCGATCCAGCCGGCAAACAACGGGATCCAGTCAACGGGAACCAGGTCCATGACGTTCATCAGGAACACCCAGACAAAAATTGTCAGTCCCAGCGGTGCGATTAAACGGCTCTTGCCGTGGAAGGTGTCTTTGACCGAACCATCCACAAACTCCACGATGATCTCAACCGCAGCCTGGAATTTGCTGGGCTTGCCTGCAGAGCTTTTCTTGGCGGCGCTGCGAAACAGCAAAATGAAAACCAGACCCAGAAAGACGGACCAAGCCATCGAATCGACATTCAGCGCCAGCGGATTGCCGGCACAAGCATTCCACACCCATTCGCCCGCTTGATCCTTGCAGACCTGCAGGTTTTGTAAATGATGCTGGATGTATTCGCCGGAGGTTAGTGGGCCATGTCCGCCTTCACTCGCCATGCTTATCAACCGTGTCCTGTTCTGTCGTTTCGTTGTCGCGAATCAGCAGACCCAACAGGGGCAGCATCATCGTGAAAACAAATCCTGTAAAAAATGGCGCCGCCGCAAGCGGCCGCACCGTGACGAAAACAATGCTCAGAATCAGCACCGTCAACGCCAGCTTTCCAATCTCACCGATATAGGCTGCATTGAGCA
>SMUY01097308.1_pt1 | contig 16158 bp, 10 predicted proteins | sample 2456441 | NCBI WGS metagenome assembly SMUY01 (sample SAMN11095931, study PRJNA526329) | marine sediment metagenome | biome: Marine sediment; feature: Surficial sediment; material: Deep marine sediment; isolation source: Hadal surficial sediment | place: Pacific Ocean | collected 2014-11 | depth...
AAGGAAGTCGGCGGTAAACCTGTGGTGAAGGCCGGCCTCATGGATGGAGAGCGGGTGACCCCCGCCGAGATTCAACGGTTGGCTTTGCTCCCGACTCGTGCCGAGTTGATGAGTCAGGCGGCGGGAGCTTTGCAAGGGCCACTGCAAGGCTTCGTGGGTGTACTGAGTGGCCTGCTCGATCAGTTCGTTGGCGTTGTCGAGGCGCTTCGCGTACAGCGCGCGGATGCTTCTTAAACAGGGCCCCGCTTCAACCTTACGGTGTTAGAGAGAGAAACATGGCGACAAAAACGTTGGCAAAAGACGAACTCCTAGACGCAATCGGCAATATGACTGTGATCGAACTTGCCGAATTCATCGAGGCATTCAAAGAAAAGTTCAATGTGACGATCGCGGCTGCACCGGTTGCGGCGGCTCCGGCGGCGGCTCAAGATGGCGGTGAAGAGGAAAAGACCGAATTCACCGTGGTCCTCAAGGACATCGGCGGCAAGAAGATCCAAGTGATCAAGGCCGTTCGCGAGGTTACGTCGCTCGGGCTGAAGGAGGCCAAAGATGTCGTCGATAGCGCGCCGAGTAATGTCAAGGAGGACGTGTCGAAAGATGAGGCCGAAGCCATCAAGGCGAAGCTCGAAGCGCAGGGCGCGACTGTCGAGTTGAAGTAGGTTCCGCTCCTCCCGCTTTGCCACTGGGGTGGAGCGGATGCGAGTGAACCTGACTCCAGCGACGACGGTATGTCACCAACAACTACGGTTTCTCCACAAGCTGCTTGCACAGCGAGTCCCAACGATGCCGCCCGCCGCCTGCGTGGGTGGGGTCGCGACCCATTGTGTTGCGAGGTCATGTAGATGAACACAACACTGCCGGTAATCTCGTTCGGGAAATTGAGATCGGGCATGCCGATGCCGCACCTGCTCGATATCCAACTCCGCTCGTTCGAAGTGCTGCTCCGCAAGAGTACCAATGGGAAGATCAACGATCTCGGCCTGGAGCGAGTGTTTCAAGAGGTATTTCCGGTCGCCGACGTCAACGGCAACTACTCTCTCGAGTACGTGGGTTTCTCGCTTGGTGAGCCCAAATACACGGTTGAAGAGTGTATCGAGCGTGACATGACCTACTCGGCGTCGCTCAAGGCGACGCTTCGGTTGATCATCAACGAGACCCTCGAGAGCGGCGAGAAACGGCCCCGGGATATCATCGAAAAAGAAGTCTATTTGGGTGAGCTGCCGATCCTTTCCCCCCTTGGAACCTTCGTGATCAACGGCGCTGAGCGTGTGGTTGTGTCCCAGCTGCACCGCTCCCCCGGAGTAGTGTTCGAGGAGTCGGTCCATCCCAACGGGCAGCGCCTGAACAGCGCCCGCATCATTCCCTTCCGCGGCTCGTGGGTGGAGTTCACGGTCGACATTCACGATGTGCTGTTCGTGCACATCGACAAGAAGAAAAAGTTTCCTGCCACCGCGCTTCTGCGGGCATTCGGATACGGCACGAACCGGGACATTCTCCAGCTGTTCTATGCTACGCGTACGCTGGATCTATCGAAGGACCGGGATGAACGTGCGCTGCGGCGCGAGGTGCTCGGAGCCCTGCTAGTCGAGGGCATCCCGAATCCGAATGCCGAAGACGAGGAGCCGCTCGCCGTCGAAGGGGACGAGCTGACGCAGGAACTGTACACGACACTGCGCACCGCGGGTATGAAAAAGGTCCAGGTATATGCGCGCTACGCACAAGTTGACGTGCGCGATGACGAGCGACCCACCACGATGCGCGATCGCGACGAACGGTATGTAGTGGCGTTCGACATTCCACACCCCGAGACAGGTGAGGTGTTGGCGACGGCGGGCAAGGGGATCACCGAGGCGCTCAAGAAGAAATTGGTCAAGGCCGGCGCGTTCAAAGTGGATGTGTTGCTGCCGTCAGCGCGTAGTGAGTCGGCCATCATCAAGAATACGCTGGCCAAAGATCCGACCACGTCCGAAGCCGAGGCACTCGAGCAGATCTACACATTACTGCGTCCCGGTGAAGCTCCCAACCTCGCGACCGCGAGGGCAGCGCTGGAACGGCTGTTTTTCAATCCGAAACGGTACGATCTGGGCCGCGTGGGGCGGTACAAGATCAACCAACGGCTGAAGGTCAACATAGCGCCGGATCACACGGTTCTCACGCAAGAGGACTTTATCGCGATCATTCGGTACCTGCTCGATCTGTCCGAAGGTCGGGGATTCACGGACGACATCGACCACCTGGGCAATCGGCGTGTCCGGACAGTCGGTGAGTTGATCGCCAACCAGTTCTCCGTGGGTCTCTCGCGCATGGCCCGTCTCATCAAAGAGCGCATGAGCATCAACAATGACCCTGACAAGATCACGCTCGACGATCTGGTGAACGCGCGGACGGTGAGTGCAGTTATTCAGGCGTTCTTCGGCAGCTCGCAGTTGTCGCAGTTCATGGACCAAACCAACCCGCTGGCGGAGCTGACTCACAAGAGGCGGCTCTCGGCTCTGGGTCCAGGGGGGTTGACGAGGGAGCGCGCGGGATTCGAAGTCCGCGATGTGCATTACTCACAGTACGGCCGCATGTGTCCGGTCGAAACGCCTGAAGGGCCGAACATCGGGCTCATTACGAGCCTTTCCACTTATGCGCGTGTCAACGAGTTGGGCTTTATCGAGACACCTTATCGCAAGGTTAAAAACGGAAGAGTCTTTAACGATATTCAGTGGCTGTCGGCTTCGGAGGAGGAGGAGTACGCGGTTGCCCAGGCCAATGCGCCGCTGGACGCCAAGGGTCGTTTTCAGCGCGACCTCGTGCTGTGCCGTAAACGTGACGATTACCCGCTCCTCCCTCCGGACCGCATCGATTTCATGGATGTAGCGCCGGAGCAGCTCGTGTCGATCGCGGCGGCGTTGATCCCGTTTCTGGAGCACGACGACGCAAACCGTGCGTTGATGGGAAGCAACATGCAGCGCCAGTCGGTCCCGTTGCTGTTCCCAACCGCGCCGCTCGTCGGCACCGGCTTGGAGGAGAAGGTCGCCCGCGATTCCTGCGCGGTCGTGGTCGCCAAGCGTGACGGGACGGTGCGCAAGGTGACGGCCGACGAGATCATCGTCGATACGGGAGGGCAGCGAGCTCGGTCTGAAGAGACTCCCCTGGCGCGCTTGATGCAGCATGATCGGTATCAGTTGCGCAAGTTCTGGCGCACGAACCAAGACACGGCCATCAATCAGCGACCGCGAGTGAAAGTCGGCCAGAAGGTGCGGGCGGACGAGATCATCGCCGACGGCCCGGCGACGGATCACGGCGAACTGGCGCTTGGCCAGAACGTGATGGTGGCGTTCATGCCGTGGTACGGGCACAACTTCGAGGACGCCATCGTCATCTCGGAGCGCCTCGTCAAAGACGACGTCTACAGCTCGATCCACATCCAAGAGCTGGAACTGCATGTCCGCGACACGAAGCGAGGGCAAGAGGAACTCACGCGTGAGATTCCCAACGTGTCGGAGGAGGCTTTGGTCGATCTCGACGAGCGGGGGATCGTACGTATCGGGGCCCACGTCGGACCGGGGGACATCCTCGTTGGCAAGATTACACCGAAGGGTGAAACGGAGCTGTCGCCCGAAGAAAAGTTGTTGACGGCGATCTTTGGCGAAAAGGCGAAGGACGTGAAGGACTCGTCCCTCAAGGTCTCGCCGGGCATGTCGGGTGTGGTAATCGATGTGAAGATCTTCTCTCGGATCGAGGATCAAGTCGTCGAGAAGGACCGAGGCGAGCGCATCGGAGAGGTACGTCAACTCGAAAACGACGAGAAATCCCGCGTAACGGCAGCGTTGTTCGACGAGCTCCGCCACATGTTGGTGAACCAGGAAGTCGGTTTGATGCTTCGCAACGGCACGGTCGAAGAGCACACGGCCTCGGGTACCAAGCTTACGGACAGTCTGCTGGCCAATGTCGATTTCGCCGATGTCGACCTCAAGACGCTACGGGTTGCATCCAAGGCGGCCAATGAGAGGATACGGGTGGCCATCGAGGTGGCGAGTGAGGAACGCGCCCGGTTAGAGGAAAAGGCCGAGGATCAGATCGACAAGATCCTGCAGCCCGACGAGTTGCCGCCCGGCGTGATTCAGCTGGTCAAGGTGTACATGGCACAGAAGAGGAAGATCGCGGTTGGCGACAAGATGGCCGGTCGGCACGGAAACAAGGGAATCATCGCCCGAATCGTGCCCGAGGAGGACATGCCGTTCCTGCCGGACGGCACGCCCATCGACATCGTGCTCAACCCGCTCGGTGTGCCGAGTCGTATGAACGTTGGGCAGATACTCGAGACGCACCTTGGGTGGGCGGCCCGGATTCTCGGGTTTGAGGCCAAGACGCCGGTCTTCCAGGGGGCGAATGAGACCGAGATCGGATTTCTGCTGCGCTTGGCGGGCCTTCAGTGGTGCGCCTCGGCCCTCGGATTGAAGTCCCGACCTCCTGAGCTGTCGGCAGACGCGATTCGCGGTCTGATGAGCGATCTAGCGCGTCTTCCCTCGGAGAACGGAGGCGCGCCGGACATCACTCATGTCCGCCTGGACAGCTTGAGCAACCGCGCGTTGAGCCAACCGACGCGTGACTTGCTGCGAGGGGTGCGGGATTTCCTCGAGAGCGTAGCCAAGGAGGTGGCGGATCAACAGAAGGCTGAGGGACAGGCACAGCAGCAGTATCACAACGCTCGACTCGCGGACGAAGAAGATCCGCCCTCGCAAGTGGAAATCTCGATGTTGAAGTCGGGTCTGAAGAAGGCCAAGAAGCTCGAGGAACTGGATCGGGTAGCCGCGCTCGAGAACGCCGGACTGACGAACTTGGCCAAGCTGCTGGGTCCCAAGGGCGAGGCGGATATTGAAGACGCCGCTCGGGAGTTGATGAAGCTAGCAGGGCTCACGCCCGTCGGGAAATGTCGCCTTCGCGACGGGCGTACCGGCGACTGGTTCGACTCGGAGATTACGGTCGGACCCCTGTACATGCTCAAGCTGTCCCACTTAGTGGATGACAAGATCCACGCCCGGTCGATCGGGCCCTATAGTCTCGTGACGCAGCAGCCTCTCGCTGGTAAGGCGCAGTTTGGGGGCCAGCGGTTTGGTGAGATGGAGGTGTGGGCGCTGGAAGCGTACGGGGCTGCGCATCTGTTGCAGGAGATGCTGACGGTCAAATCGGATGATGTGAGCGGTCGCAGCCGGGTGTACGAGGCAATCGTAAAGGGCCAGAACCTACCCGACCCGGGAATTCCCGAGTCGTTCAACGTGCTGGTGAAGGAACTCCAGGCGCTCGGCCTCAAGGTCACGCTTGGCACCAACGAAGACGCCGAGGAATAGGGAGCCAATCGATGATCGACTTTCGTAGCGTTCGAGGCCAGCGACGCTCGGCCTTTGATTACATCCAGATTCGCATCGCCAGTCCAGACGAAATCCGAGGGCCGCGCGACTCCAAAGAACGCGAACGCCGGGAGTTGCAAGGGCAGCGAACCTGGTGGTCCTGGGGCGAGGTGACCAAACCCGAAACCATTAACTACCGGTCGTTCAAACCGGAACGGGACGGGTTGTTCTGCGAGCGGATTTTCGGACCGGTCAAGGACTGGGAGTGCCACTGCGGCAAGTACAAGCGCATTCGGTATCGGGGCGTGATCTGTGACCGGTGTGGGGTCGAGGTCACCCTTTCGAAGGTCCGCCGCGAGCGGATGGGGCACATCGAACTCTCGGTTCCGGTAGCGCACATCTGGTTCTTCAAGACGCTGCCGAGCCCGATGGGCAATTTGCTCGATCTGACACTGCGGGATCTGGAGCGGGTGGTGTATTACACGAACTACGTGGTAATCGACCCGGGTGAGCAAGATGTCCAGCCGAACGAACTGCTCGACGAAGAGAAGTTTCTCGAGCTGAAAGCGAAGGCGAAGGAAGAGGGTGATTCGGCGTTCTTCGCCGACATTGGGGCGCCGGCTGCCCGCGAACTCCTCAAACGCCTGAACATCGACAAGATTTCCGACGAGTTGCGTAAGGCGGTGATTACCGAAACCAGCCAACATCGTAAGAAACAGATGCTCAAGCGCCTCAAGATTGTCGATGCGTTCCGTAACTCGGGCTCAAAAACTGAAGAACGCAACGATCCTGTGTGGATGATTCTCGACGTGATCCCGGTCATTCCCCCCGATCTGCGGCCGCTTGTTCCGCTCGATGGCGGGCGCTTTGCCACGAGCGATCTCAACGATCTTTACCGGCGCGTGATCAACCGTAACAACCGGCTCAAGAAACTGATGCAGCACCGCGCGCCGGAGGTCATTCTTCGGAACGAGAAGCGCATGCTGCAAGAGGCGGTGGATGCGCTGTTCGACAACGGCCGGCGTGCCAAAGCGATACGGGGCCGCGGCAAGCGTCCCCTCAAGTCGCTGTCTGATATGCTCAAGGGCAAGCAAGGCCGGTTTCGCCAAAACTTGTTAGGCAAACGTGTCGATTATTCCGGCCGTTCGGTCATCGTCGTGGGACCGGAGCTGAAGTTGCACCAGTGTGGCCTTCCCAAGACCATGGGGGTCGAGCTGTTCAAGCCGTTCATCATCCACAAGCTCGTGGAAAAGGGCATCGCCGAAACGGTCAAGCGCGCCAAGAAAATCGTGGAGCGTGAGAGTTCGGAGGTGTATGAGATTCTCGAGGAGATCATCAGAGATCATCCCGTGCTGCTGAACCGCGCACCGACGCTGCACCGGCTCGGCATTCAGGCTTTCGAGCCCGTCTTGGTGGAGGGCAAGGCCATCCGGATACACCCTTTGGTCTGCGCCGCATTCAATGCAGACTTCGATGGGGACCAGATGGCCGTCCACGTGCCGCTCTCGTTTGAGAGCCAAATCGAAGCGCGTGTCCTGATGATCTCGAGCAACAACGTGCTGAAGCCATCCGATGGGAGGCCCGTGGCGGAGCCCACGCAAGACATGGTGCTCGGCTGCTACGTGGTGACGAAGGAACCGGAGGGGTTCGAAAAGATGCTGAAGGACGCCCCGCATGTCGGCTCACTCGCCGAGGTGGAGACGGGGACCGCGATGGGACGATTCGGTTTTCAGGCCGCGATCCACTTTTGGTACGAACCGCCCGAGGGGGCAGAGGACCAAGAGGCGGGCTGGATACCCACTACCACCGGGCGTGTGCTGTTCAACAGCATCCTGCCGAAGGCGCTGTTGAGAGAGCTCGGGTTTCAGAATACCATCATGCGCAAGCGGACGCTGTCGGATCTCGTGTTTGAGGCCTACCGACGCACCGGTCTGACCGAAACGGTGACGTTCCTGGACAAGTTGAAGGACTTCGGCTTCAGCCACGCTACCCGAAGCGGCGTGTCGATCGGCATCGAGGATCTGGAGATACCGGAAGAGAAAACCACGATCCTCGAAGAGGCAAGTCAACGCGTCGAGCGATTTCAGAAGGCCTATACCACCGGTCAGATCACGTTCGGTGAGCGCTACAACAAGGTCATCGATGCGTGGACGCACGCCAATAACGATATCGCCGAGGCGATGGTGGGCAATCTGTCACACGCCCGAGGCGGGTTAAATCCGGTGTGGGTGATGTACGACTCTGGTTCGCGAGGCAGTCGTGACCAAATCCGTCAACTGGCTGGCATGCGCGGGCTCATGGCTAAGCCGCAGAAGAAGCTCACCGGCGGTATCGGTGAAGTCATCGAGAGCCCCATCAAGTCGAACTTCCGAGAGGGACTCACGGTGCTCGAGTATTTCATCTCGACGCACGGCGCGCGCAAGGGGTTGGCGGACACGGCCCTGAAGACAGCAGACGCGGGCTATCTGACGAGACGGCTTGTCGACGTGGCACAAGACGTCACCGTCAGCGAAGAGGATTGCGGGACGATCCTGGGTCTGGACATCTCCCCGCTCAAAGAAGGCGAAGACGTGATTGAGCCACTCGGCGAGAGGATCGTCGGCAACGTGGCGGCCGAAGACGTGTTTGATGCCCACGAGTTGGACGAACACCGCGACCAAAAGCTGCTGTGCGCCGCCGGGCACCTCATCGACGAGGACATGGCTCGTTCCATGGAGGACGCCGGTCTCGACACGGTCAAGATCCGGTCGGTTCTCACGTGTGAGTCACGACGCGGCATTTGCCGGATGTGCTACGGTCGAAATCTGGCCACGATGGCGATGGTCGATTTGGGAGAGGCCGTCGGCATCCTCGCCGCTCAGTCCATCGGAGAGCCGGGTACCCAACTGACGCTCCGCACGTTCCACATCGGTGGCACGGCCGCGCGCATTGCCGAGCAGACGTTCCGCAAGACGAAACTCCAGGGCACCATCGGATACGGTGAGCGGCTTCAGTTCGTCGAGACCGATTCGGGAGAGCGCATCATCACGGGATATGAGGGTGAACTCTTGCTGTACGATGACGACAAGCAGCTGCGCTCGCGCTTCCAGGTTCCTCTCGGTGCGACGCTCGACGTCACGGATGGGCAGCAGTTGCAACGGGGGGACCTCCTGTTTGCTTGGGATCCTTACACCAACCCCATCCTCACCGACGTTGCCGGTACCGTTCGGTTTGTAGACATCGTTGATGATGAGACGGTCCGTGAGGAGCTGGACGAGATCACGGGCCTGCGCCAACATGTGATCATCGAGGACCGCGACAAGAAGCTCCACCCCAGCATCGAAATCGTTCAAACGATCAAGGGTGGCAAGCAACGTCGTATCCGTAACTACGTCATTCCCGAGGGCGCGCAACTCACAGTAGATGATGGGTCCGAGATTACAGCTGGGCAGACGCTGGCCAAGATCTCGCGTGAGGCGTACAAGACCCGCGACATCACCGGCGGACTACCTCGGGTGGCAGAATTGTTCGAGGCACGCCGACCCAAAGATCCAGCCACCATTTCCGAGATCGACGGTTTGGTGGAGTTCGGAGGCATCAAGCGCGGTAAGCGGGAAATCTTCGTGCGGCCGGAGACTGGTGATTCCCAGGTGTACGACGTGCCGGCTGGCAAGCACCTCCGGGTCCACGAGGGAGACCGGGTGCTGGCCGGTGACCGCCTCACGGAGGGTCCGGTCAACCCACATGACATTCTGCGCATCAAGGGGCCCCGCGCCGTCCAGGAGTACCTCCTCAACGAGGTGCAAGAGGTGTACCGACTCCAGGGGGTGAAGATCAACGACAAGCACATCGGCGTGATCGTGCGACAAATGCTGCAAAAGGTGAAGATCGTGGATCCCGGAGGCACGGGTTTTCTCGAAGGTGAGAATATCGACAAGGTCGCCTTCCGAGATCGCAACGAGGAAACGAGGGCCCGGAAGGGCAAGCCCGCGACTAGCGAACCACTGTTGCTCGGCATCACGAAGGCGTCGCTCACCACGCAGTCGTTTATATCAGCGGCCTCGTTCCAAGAGACCACTCGTGTGCTGACGGACGCGGCAATTCGTGGTGCCAATGACGATCTCCTGGGACTCAAGGAAAACATCATCATTGGCCACTTGATTCCGGCCGGGACGGGCATCTACCGGCATTCGGACATCGAGATTCAGCCCCCGGAGGGCTTCGAGCCGCCCACGCCGCCGGAGCCGATTGAAGAAGAGCGAGCACCTTCGCCATTCGTCGTGCCCCAACTGGCCGAGGGCGCCAAAGCGCGATGATGTGATGTCGGGTAGCGGGGTACGGTCCGTGTGCCGGCACTCGTGCCACGGGCTACCCCGAGATTCGTACCACCGACTCCTGGCCCTGCGTATCCGGCGTGGTGGTGCGAGTCAGCGATCTTCCCACCGCTCCGGCCACAGTGCGTATCTCATCCATCATCTCTGCGAACGCGTCCAGGGTCAGACTCTAGCGTCCGTCGCTCACCGCGGCATCCGGGTTGGGATGCACCTCAACGATGAGACCGTCCGCGCCAACGGCGACGGCGGCGCGCGACAGTGCGGGCACCAACTCGCGGCGCCCCGCAGCGTGGCTCGGGTCCACAATCACCGGTAAGTGCGTTTTTTCCTTGAGGACGGGGATGGCGCAGATATCGAGAGTGTTGCGCGTGGCTGTCTCGAACGTTCGGATTCCGCGCTCGCAAAGAATCACCCGGGGATTGCCGGCGGCAACGATGTATTCGGCAGCCAGCAGCAGTTCGTCGACGGTCGCCATCATGCCGCGCTTCAACAGCACCGGATTGGGCTGCTCCCCTACGGCCGAAAGCAGGCGATAGTTCTGCATATTCCGGGCGCCGACCTGCAGCACGTCGGCGTAGCGAGCCACGAGATCGACGTCGTCCGGCGCCACGACCTCGGTGACGATACGCAAACCGGTCTCGTCGCGCGCCTCGGCGAGCAACTCGAGACCCTCTTGGCCGAGTCCCTGAAACGAGTAGGGGGAGGAGCGGGGTTTGAACGCTCCCCCACGCAACATCACTCCTCCTGCCGCCGACACTGCTCGGGCCACGGTCATGATTTGTTCCTGGGACTCCACCGCGCACGGTCCCGCCATGACCACCAGGCTCGGCCCACCAACCGTCACGTCGTCAACCTTGACTCGGGTTTGGCCCGGGTGGTGCTCGCGAGACACCAGCGGATAGGGTGGGGCGACCGGCCGGATCTCTTTCACTCCGGGCATACCGGCGAGTTGGCCGGCGAGTTTTTCAGCTCCCAAACCAATGACGCCCACGATGCTCTGATCGTTGTGTTCACTCACCTGCACCCGGAAGCCGGCACCTTCGATCGTGCGCACGATCTCGGCCTTGAACTTGAGGGGGCAGTCCTTGTCCAAGATCGCGATCATGCAAGCTCCCTTGACGGGGTTCCGTTTTCGTCTCTGAGGGTGCGGAGAAAGGCGACGGGATCGTCTCCCCGTTCCAACACTTCGATCAATGCGCTCCCCACGATGACGCCATCGACGTGGGAAGCCACCGTGCGTACGTGCGAGGGAACGCGAATCCCGAATCCCGCCAACACCGGAATGGGCGAAATGGCGCGCACTCGATCCAAGTAGCCTAGCATGTCGGACGTGCAGTCGCCGCTTCTGCCGGTAACCCCGGTTCGGGTGACGGCATACACGAAGCCTTGACTCAACTCGCAAAGGCGCCGAACGCGATCGGGTGGGGTGACAGGAGTGACCAGTTGGATCAGTGCCAGGCCCACGTCTTCGAGCGCGGAGCGAAGGGGGAGGCACTCTTCGCACGGCAGGTCGGGCACGATGAAGCCCGACACTCCAGCGGCAGCCGCTCGCCGGCCGAGGTCGCCGATCCCGAGAGCGATGAGGGGGTTGAGGTAGCTCATCAACACGATCGGAGTATCGTGTCGTTGGGCTCTCACAACATCTAGGATCCACTGGAGGTTTACGCCCTCACGAAGCGCGCGGTGACTCGAATCTTGGATGGTCACCCCGTCGGCCATGGGATCGGTGAACGGGACGCCGATCTCGACGACATCGACCTCGGCGGCCACCGCGTCTACGAGGTCGCCAAACGAAGGCATCCGAGGGAAACCGGCCGTCAGGAATCCGGCTAAAGCCGGCCGGCCACGAGTGGCGGCGGCGCGAATCGACCGCTCGATGTGGGTTGCTCCCGGCCTAGCCACCGTCATGACGACACCTGGTCCGCTTCCGGGACGGTGGCGAGATCCTTGTCCCCGCGACCGGATAGCCCGATCAGAATGCACGCGCCCACGTGGTCGGCTGCCCAGCGCTTGGCGCCAGCCAGGGCGTGGGCCGACTCGAGTGCCGGCAGAATGCCCTCGAGAGCGCAACACTCGTCCCGGGCATCCATGGCCTCTCGATCGGAGATGGTTTCGTACCGTACTCGTCCGTTGGCGTGGAGAAACGCGTGTTCGGGTCCGACCCCGGGATAATCCAACCCGGCAGCGATGGAATGCGTCTCTTCGATTTGACCGTCGGTATTTTGCAGCAACGCGGAATAGGAGCCATGGAGGACGCCAGGCGAGCCGTGTCGTATCGTCGCTGAGTGTTGACCGGGGGTTTCACCGCGTCCGCCCGCTTCGATACCGAGGAGACTCGTCTCCCGGTCCCCCAGCAGCGGGTGAAACAGTCCAATGGCATTCGAGCCGCCGCCGACGCACGCCACCGCCACGTCCGGCAGACGTCCTGCCCGCTCCAGTATTTGCTCCCGGGCCTCGCACCCGATCACGCTCTGCAGTTGGCACACCAACCAAGGATAGGGATGGGGTCCCACCGCGGAGCCCAGCAGATAGTAGGTCGACTCCGGGTCGGCCACCCAATCCCGCAGCGCTTCATTGATGGCGGCCCGAAGCGTCCGATCTCCGGTCTCTACAGGGATGAGTTCCGCACCGAGCTGACGGATGCGGTCTACGTTGGGAGCTTGGCGCTCCATGTCGACGGCGCCCATGTACACCGTGCACGGCATACCCAGATGGGCGCAGGCTGCGGCAGTGGCGACACCGTGCTGACCGGCTCCGGTCTCGGCTACGATACGCGTTGCTCTCAACCGGCGCGCCAGGAGCGCCTGGCCGATGGCGTTGTTGATCTTGTGAGCGCCGGTGTGGGTGAGATCTTCGCGCTTGAGGTAGACGGTGGCATCCCACGACTCTCCCAGCCGCTCCGCCCGCGTCAGCGGGGTCGGGCGACCGACCCAGTCTCGCAATTCCTCGGCCAAGACCTGCTGGAACCGCGCATCGCTCAGTGCCTCTTTGGCACCACGTTCCAAGCGCCGTAAGGCCTGTACGAGCGTTTCCGGTACGAAGCGCCCACCGAACGATCCGTATCGCCCGGTTTCATCAGGCAACCGGCCGGCGATCAAGTCTTCGAGCGTCGCGTCTCGCGCCCCGCCGACCGCCAACGGCGTTGTCTTCAACGTGCCGGCTCCTGCATGATCTCCATCTGCCTCTCAGCCCGGCGCGCCGCCTCGATGAACTGCGCAATGAGACCCGAATCCTTGACCCCGGTTTTCGATTCGACGCCACTGCTGACGTCGACGGCGTGAGGCCGCACTTTCAGGATGGCATCGACCACGTTGTGTGGTGCCAGCCCACCGGCCAGCACCAGGGGAGCGATACGGGCGACGTCGGCAGCGCGCTCCCAACTCGGTGGCTCACCGCGTCCGCCCCTTCCCTGTCCCTCCAACAGCACGGCGTCTCCGGGAGCTCGGTCGGTGGTGTAGCCGGCGACGCGCTCGGCCAAGTCCTGACTGTCGTGGAAAACCGGAAGGAGTCTGGCCGAGTCGCCGATGGCGTCGATGACGTCGACACTCGGCTCCGCTTGAATGACGTCGGGTCGGAAGTGCCTCAACACGTCGCTGACGGAAGCCGCGCTTGGATACCGGAACACTGCCACCCGGGTAACCATCGGAGACAGATGTCGAGCTAACTCCAACGCGGTGTCGATGCTCACCTGGCGCGGGGAATCCGCAAACACGAAACCCACGGCATCCGCACCCAGCGCCGAGGCGGCCTCGGCGGCCTCTACCGTCGTGACTCCACAGATCTTTATACGGACGCCCACAGTTTCATCGCCTCTTCGCGACCGGCACGAATCATGGTTTCAGCGAGTCGGGTCGGTTCGGCTGCCCGCATCAGGGCGCTTCCGACCAGCGCTAGTTGGTAACCCAGGCGAGCGGCCCGCCGGATGTCCTCCACCGATTCCAGTCCGCTCTCGGCGACGCGGATCGTGTGTTCTGGAAACGCGTGGTACAGGCGCTCCAGCCGGTCCGCATCCACCTGCAGAGTGGGGGTGGCGAGGTTCCGCGTGTTGAGACCAAGGAGCACGTTGTCCGTCCCATCCGCAACCTTTTCCGCGGCTCGTGCCAGATCGTCCTCGTCGAAAGCTTCGAGCAGTACGAACAATCGCATGGCGTTCGCGGCATCGAGCAATTCTTCCAGCCGCGCGTCGTCGAGCATCCGGACAATGAGGAGAACACCGCCAGCCCCCGCGGCACGAGCCTCAACGACCTGGTACGGATCGACTAGGAAATCCTTGCGCAAGACCGGTACCGAGACGGCTTGGGATGCACTCGTCACGTCCGCGAGGGTTCCTCGGAACTGGTCTGGCTCCGTCAGCACCGAGACAGCGGCAACCCCGCCTCGCACGTACGCATCGGCCTGACGTGCAACCAGATCGGGATCATCGGCGTCGCCTCCGACCAGTGGGCCCGTAGATGGCGCGTGGCGTTTCACCTCTGCGATGAGGTCGAACCTTCCGGGATGTAATCGAAGCGTCGGTGGGTCGGCGCGGTCCAGCGCCCTGCGTCGAAGCGCGCTCTCGGGTTCCCGCTGTTTCGCTTGGGCCGCTCGGGTCGTGCTGGCGGCGGCCATGAGGTCGAGAAAATCAGTCATTGGAGTCCTCCCCACCAGCGGAGAATGCGATGAGCCGCTCCAGGAAGGCGGCGCCCGATCCGTCGTCGATAGCACCGCGCGCCGCCTCGAGGCCCCGCTCGAATCCGGGCACACGTCCGCTCACCTCGAGTGCCAACGCGGACCCGATGGTAATGGCGTCTCGATGAGGACCATCCTCACCTTGGAGTGCGCTGCGCAACCGACTCGCATTTGCGGCGGCGTCTCCCCCGGCCAGATCTTCGGGGGCGCAACGCGGGACGCCGAAAACGGCCGGATCGCGTTGGGTGTGGGAGACGGATCCGGGCCGCACGTCAAATAGCTCGAACGGCCCCACCGGGGTGGCTTCGTCCCATCCCGGAGTGCCATGAACCACGAAGGCCCGCTCGAGCGGCAACCCTGACAACGCATCCGCCATCAGTTCCGCGACCTCGACACTGAAGGCACCAATGAGATATTAGGGGGGCTCGGCGGGGTTGGTGAGCGGGCCCAAAACGTTAAAGATCGTGCGAATGCCGATGGTACGGCGCACGGCTGCCAGTGCCTTCATGGCGGGATGGAAGTAGGGGGCGAAGAGGAACGTGAACCCCGTTGCGTCGAGACAGGCGCCGGCCTCGCTTTCGTCGGTGGGCAGCCGGAGTCCCAGCGCCTCCAGGACGTCGGCGCTGCCGCACCGGCTGGATATCGACCGGTTTCCATGCTTGACCACCGGTTGTCCTGTAGCCGCGGTGAGCAATGCTGCTCCGGTGGACAGGTTCAGGCTTCCCGATCCGTCTCCCCCGGTCCCCACGATATCCACCGCCGACGCGTCGCGTGGGATGTTCGGCCGACGCGCTAGGCGGCGCATCGCGGTGGCGAAGCCGCGCACTTCGTCGGCGGTCTCGCCCTTGGCCCGAAGCGCAGTGAGCATGGCGGCGGCGGCCGCCTCGGGGAGCGATTCGTCGGTGAGCGCCACCAAGAGATCCGCCGCTTCCTCCTCTCGAAGGTCGTGTCCGCTCACGATGCGTTCGAGCAACTCTTTCATGACGATGGGTCGTCCAATCCTTCCAAGTCCATGAAATTGCGGAGCAGTCGGTCTCCCTCGGGCGTGAGCACGCTTTCCGGGTGGAACTGCACCCCCTCGGTTGGAAAGCTTCGATGCCGAACAGCCATGATTTCTCCATCGGAGGTATATGCTGAGATTGCGAGCTCCGCGGGCAGTCGTTGTTCCGATACCGACAACGAATGGTAACGGCCGGCGTTGAATGGGTTCGGAAGGCCTTCGAACAGGGTCCGACCGTCGTGATAGACCGGGGATGATTTCCCGTGCATCAACACATGGGCTGCGTCGATCGTGCCTCCAAGAGCTTGAGCGATTGCCTGATGACCGAGGCACACTCCCAAGATGGGTATTCGCCCCATCATCGCCTTGATGAGATCGATCGAGATCCCGGCGTTCTCGGGCCGACCTGGCCCCGGAGAGATTATCAAGTGCGTCGGCGCGAACGCAATGGCTTCGGCGACGCTGATTTCATCGTGCCGTTTGACCGCGACCTCCGCCCCGAGGATCGCGAGTGCCTGTGCGAGATTGTAGGTGAATGAGTCATAGTTATCCACCAGCAGTACCTTTCCCGTCATAGACCCTCCTCGGCAAGCGAAAGCGCTGCTTCGAGTGCGGCGCTCTTCGCAAACACCTCGGCGTGCTCGCGTTCGGGGACGCTGTCGGCGACGATGCCCGCACCGGCCTGATACGCGTAGTTTCCGTCGCGGAACACCAGTGTGCGGATGGCGATTGCCTGGTCCATCGATCCACTGTGACCGAAGTAACCAACCGTTCCCGCATAGATGCCGCGGGGGTGGGGCTCGAGCTCTTCGATGATTTCGAGCGCCCGTATTTTCGGCGC
>SMUY01073126.1_pt1 | contig 16141 bp, 14 predicted proteins | sample 2456441 | NCBI WGS metagenome assembly SMUY01 (sample SAMN11095931, study PRJNA526329) | marine sediment metagenome | biome: Marine sediment; feature: Surficial sediment; material: Deep marine sediment; isolation source: Hadal surficial sediment | place: Pacific Ocean | collected 2014-11 | depth...
GGTCGGTTTTTTGATGCCGAGGGTCGGGTTGGTCTCCATCAGGTCCTCGCCCAAACCCCAATTGAACACCGCACGGCACCGCTGCAAGGCGCGGTTGGCCGCGACCGGATAAACGGGCTCTATAGCCGCGAGCATTTGCCGGACGTGCCCTCGTTCGATCTGATCCAACCGAATCTCCCCAAGGTGAGGCCGAATGTGATTTTCGATTTCGCCCCTGGCCTGTTCCCAGCGCCGGACGTGCTTCTTGAGGTGCCGGTCTATGTATTGGTCGCAAAGATCACCGACCGTCACGGGGAGTTCCGCCGACACATTATTACGCCGTTCGGCATCCGGGACCTCGCCGCGCTTGATGGCCCGGATTGCCGCCTGGGCCTCGTCCCTCGCTTTCAATAAAGAATATGCGGGATAGGGCCAAGTCAGCCGCTTCTGTTTCCGATCGGCCGGGCTCCGGTACACGAGAGAGAAAGACCGCGATCCTTCCGCCGTGACGCGGAACCGGAAGCCGGGGAGCGAGGCATCGTTGTATGCAACACGCCCCGAATCGGGCGGGCGGACCTTGGCGACAAACGGGGCTGTCAGCACTTTCGGCATCAGACGTAGAGCCCTCTCGGGTCACACCGGGGTCACAGGTACCCCTTGCTTGGGTGTAATCCGACATTACGCAATATTACGCTCAACGCAAGGTAATTCAACGTTTTAAGGGGATTACGTTACCCCCTGTTATCCCCTGAAATACCCCTGTGAAAGTCCCCCAGACGTGAAGCCTCCCTGTTAGACTTGCCGGGAACCCTTGGGTTCCCGGCTTTTTTTATGTGGCGATGGATCTAGGGGCACAAAGGGGAGACTTAAACGGTATAAGAACCGGGAATCCTCGGGAAACCTTCAATCCGGCACCACGACACCACCCCGATTACCGATGGTGATCTTGCCAAACCGCTCGGCAAAACAATCAGGCAAGGGACGATCACCCGGCACGCTGAGCCACAACCGAAGCACGTGGCGGCGGCGTTCCGGCTCCGCCCAGTCCTCGAACCCCGTTCGGTCATGCAGCAGGGTGTGATTGTGGACGAACTGCATGTCGCCGGGTTCCAGCATCATGGCAAGTTTCAGGTCGGGATCATTGGCCAGCTCGTCGAACAGGTTCAGGGCCTCTACATGTTCGGGAGTCAGGCGCATGGCATCGGGAAACCGCTGCGCGGAATCGATGTATTGCCGCTGGTACATGACGTTGAGGTATCCCTGATGCCAGGTAAAAACCGGAATTTCGAAATACGGCTTCATGGCTTCCGGTATTTCACCCCGCCGGTCGGTGGCAATGGGATCGAACAGGCACGGCAGCAAGTCAGGCTGTTTTTCCAGAAAGGCGTTGTAGATGCTCGCGGCGCTGACCAGCATGGACTCGCCACCGGACTTCGCCTGTCGCAAACAGATCAGTCCTGCCACGTCACAGGAATCGGTATGAAAGGTCTGGCGTTCGTTGGTCTGATAGATGCGCGTGTTTATGTCTGAACCCTTGGCACCTGTATCGCGCACATGGCCCAGGATATGGCCTGCGGCATTTTGAGAGCGGGCATGGCCGATATACGATCCAAGTCCGAAAAAGATGACGGCGATTTCCTGTTCTGTGTACCTGTCGACGTTCAACCCGCGTACCAAGGCAAAGCCGCGACCGTGTAACAATTCCTGTTGCAGCGCCGTGAGGACTGGCCCCAAGGATGGCAGCATGAAGTTGTCATCTGTGATGTCGGCCATTTGCATGCCGCGGGATACAGCCTCGGCCATGGCCTGCTCCAGCTCGGCAACATGATCCGGTGACAGGGTTATGGTCCAAATCTCCGGGTGTTTTGCCAGATCGCGGCCAAGCCATGCTGCGGAAATATCCTGGCGCGGCGGCAGAACAAGCATATCGTCAGGCATGGTTTCCGGTGCCATTCCGCCAGCCTGGGCCGAGCGGTATCGCGAAAACACCGAATTTCAATCCGATAGCCATCAGAGTCTCTCGATAAACATTGGTCCGATATTTACCAGATGACCTTCAAGTCGACCCCCACAGTACCCAATTTTCACCGTCATTGGAGGTGTTTCACCCCCGCAGCCGTTCGATAGCCAAATTGCCGAAGCGGACATCGTGCGACCCTGGGCGTTAAGGAAACGTCGGGTTGTCATGGGCGTTCGATCAACCCACCGGTCAGACATATTCCGCCGCCGAAAAAGTTGTATGATAAAACGTCGTTGCAATCGTGGTCCGCGTGGAGAAATGAAATGCGCGCACTTGTCTTCGGTGCGTCTCTTGTCCTGGCGCTCTTCGCAACCCCCGACCGGTCGTCGGCCGGAGACTGGCGCAGCCAATACACAACCGGAGTCATGTTGCAAAGTTGCTGCGGCGAAAACGACTGCCACACCTCAGCGTCTTTGGGGTTTCCGAAGATAATTCGCCGGGCCGACCGCGGCTATAATGTGCAAGTTGACGGGTACTGGCTCAGCTATGATTTCCCGGCCGTCCATGCCTCCCATGATGACAACACATGGATTTGCTACCTCAAATCATACGCCGAACCCGATCCGCTCTGCCTGTTTCTCCCGCCCGGCATCATCTAAAACGACCGATCGACCCGGCGGCATTGACCGGGCGCCTACCAGAAGGCGCTAAAGCGGTGGTCCATATACGCGCCAAAGAATGAAATCCAGAACCCCATCATGGCCATGGTTTTCGCAAGCCCGGTTCGGCCGTCCTCGGCAAAGGTGCGGTTGCATGCCACGAGGCTGAACAAAATTATGATGCCCCCGCCCACCATCAACCAGGTGGTGAGAGCCTGCATTTCCACAGAATACGACATTTTCAGGTTCCCTGAACTTTTCAACAGCACCCTATTCCGAGCGAAACGGATTTTTGGAAATGCGCCAGGCGATCATTTGGAAACGACCGTCAAATCGCATCTTTCCACTTCGCCTACGAGGGCGAAGGTTCGGCGTGGAAGATTAATGAAACCCTAAATATGACAATTAACTAATTGAATTATATTCAAATTTTTCAAGTATCGGGGGCAAGAATATGCCATGGGCTGGGCTCATTGCCGCGGAAGTGGACCCTATGGCCCCGACCGCGCGCCGGCGCCGAGGCGATCACCGACAGCTAAATCCGTGCCGGTAAACGCCCATAGAAAATCTTGCTTGAGGGCTTCGAAAAACCAATCGGCACCGAACCGGCTTAAGTGGTTGGTGCCCTTGTAGAGGAGGCTTCGCCCGACAGTTGGCCGGCATGTGGCTCGGTCGCAAAATAAATCGATGGGATCGACCAAGCGGACGTTGGCGGACCCCACGGTCACCCGCCTCAAGATCTCCATTGTCTTCTTTCGCCGCGCCTCGACCCGCGAACGCGGCAGGCTGCAGAAATCCCGCGCCATGCCGTAACGGTCGGCTCTTAGGATGCAGGAGACCGCCTTATAATGAAATTCCGGGACCGGTCGTTGTTGCTTGCCGGCGTCATTTTCATGGACGAGGCTTTCCAAACTCGCGCGAATGACCGAAATCAAGCGATCATCGGACCACAATAAAATCTTGGGCTTAATTTCGCAAATCGCACCCGCGCGGGTCGTGTTTCCCTGGGCGCCGTGATATCAGGCGGCGGGCGGCACTATTTGAACAAGGCCTCGCCGTCCATCCCCTTGTAAAGGCCGGCGACGAATTCCCCGTATCCGTTATAAATTCGCGTCGGCACTTTCTTTCCGGAATCCAATAACCTTTCGCGGGCTTGGCTCCAGCGGGGATGGGGCACTTCGGGATTGACGTTGGCCCAGAAGCCGTATTCGCGGGCGGCGATTGCTTCCCAAAACGTCATCGGACGCTTGTCGGTAAAGCTCAAGCGGACCAGGGACTTGATACTCTTGAAGCCATATTTCCACGGCACCACCAACCGCAGCGGGGCGCCGTTCTGCTTGCGGATCGGCTTGCCGTAAAGCCCGGTGGCGATGAAGGCGAGTTCGTTCACCGCCTCCTTGATGGTCAAACCTTCCACGTAGGGCCATGGGTACCAATGCTGGCGTTGGCCGGGCGCCACGTCGGGGTCCTTGAAGGTTTCCATCCGGAGGTATTTGGCGCCCGAGAGCGGCTTGGCAAGGTCGACCAGCGCCTTCAAGGGAAACCCCGACCACGGCACCGTCATGGCCCAGGCTTCGACGCAACGTAAACGGTAGACGCGCTCTTCCAAGGGCATCTTCTTGAGCAGATCGTCGATGGCGATATCGAAGGGCTTTTCGACCATGCCGTCGATGCGCACGGTCCAGGGGCGGATGGAAAGCGCCTGTGCGGCCCGGTGAATCGATTTGTGGGAGCCGAATTCATAGAAATTATTATAGGTGGTGGCCGATTTCTCCGAGGTGATCGACCGGTCGACCCGGTAGCGCAGGTTGCGCTTAACCGGGTACAGCCCGGCCGACGGATCGGCCTTGGTCACCGCGGCGTTGGCCGTGCCTTTGGGCGCATCGCCGTCGCATCCCGCGATCAACGCCGGAGCCGCCAGCAAGACCGGCCCCGCGGCAAGGGCCTTGACCAGGCGCCGGCGCTCGATGAAGAGGTTTTCCGGGGTCGCGGCACTATCGGGGAGTTCCCAACCCCGCTTTTTCAAAACGTGCATGGCTCATGCTCCTCTCATCCGTCCCTCATGCGCTTTTTATTTGCCCCTGAGATAGCCGCCTCGATGGTCAACAACAATGCACGTTTTCGTGAATGCGCGCCCCCTCCGCGCGATGCCGCGGACCGGCCGGGGCCCGGATCAATTGCTTGCGACGATGGGGTAGAAATCCGATTTGGGCGCCCCGCATTCTGGACATTCCCAGTTCTCGGGGAGATCTTCGAAGGCCGTTCCCGGCGCGATATTCTGTGCCGGGTCGCCCAAATCGGGGTCGTAAATGTAATCGCAATCACCACAAATGAATTTTTGCAAGATGGTGGTTTCCTTTGCCGCTGACGCCGCCCCCACGGTCGGAGCCGGCCCTATTGGGCGGCGGCGGGTTCCACCTGGCGGTTACGGACGATCTTTTCCGCCTCGTTGCCGACCAGTTCGGTCATGTGATCGAAGGTGGCTTGGAATTTCCCGACACCCAGCGACAACGACCGCAATTCGATGATCAAATCGCCGATTTCCGACTGCGGCATATGGGCCACCACCTGGTCCCATCCCTTCCACCCCGCCAGGGTATCGAAGCCCAGAAGCTGGCCGCGGCGGCCGGACACTAGGCTGTTCACCTTGGAAGTGAACTCGGAGGGAACCTGGATCCTGACCTCGTAGATGGGTTCGAGCAAGACCGGGCTGCATTGCGGCATACCCTCGGTCAAGGCGATGCGGGCGGCCTGCTTGAAGGCCTGTTCGGAGCTGTCCACGGTGTGAAAGGAGCCGTCGGTCAGGGTCACGGCGAAATCCACCACCGGGAACCCGAGCGGCCCACGGCGCATGTATTCCCTGGTGCCGGCTTCCACCGCCGGGATGTATTGCTTGGGAACACGGCCGCCGTGGATCTTGTCCTCGAAGATGAAGCCCGTCCCCCGGGGCTGCGGCCGGATATCCACCTGGACGTCGCCGAACTGGCCGTGCCCGCCGGTTTGGCGCTTGAATCGCCCATGGACCGAGGTGGTCTTGCGGATAGTCTCCTTATAAGGCACCTCGGGCCTGGCCTTGGTTGTCTTGAGATTGTATTTGCTTTCCAGGCGGTCGAACGCCACTTGAAGATGCATCTCGCCCTGGCCTTCCAAGAGCATCTGGTGGGTGTCCTGGTTATGGGTGATGGTCAGCGAGGGGTCTTCTTCCGTCAGCTTGGTAAGCGCGCCCGATAGCTTGACTTCGTCGGCCTTGTTTTCGGTGCCCACGGCGAAGGCGTAGACCGGGGACAGAGCCTCCGGCCAGTCGGCGATTTCAGGCGCCTTGCCCGACGGCGTCAGCACGTCCCCGGTCTTAACCTTCTCCATGCGCCCGAAGGCCACAACCTCGCCGGCGCCCGCCGATGAGAGCTTTTCGCGTTCTTCCCCCTGGATACGGAACAGGCCCGAGACGCGCCCGCCGTTGAGTTGCTCCCCGTCCTTGACCGATCCGCGCCAGATTCGCGCGAAGCTCAGCTTTCCGGCATGGGGGACATGGGCGGTCTTGAACACCTGGGCCACCGCCTCGCCATCGGCGTCAAGCCCCTTGCGCTCTATGGTGGCGGCCACGTTGGGCACCTCATGACGCAACAGCTTGAGCAGCCGTTTGACGCCATTTTCGTTGGCCGTCGCGCCCAGCACCACCGGCACGATCAGGTTGCCCTGTAGGTCCTTGGCAAGGTTGTCGTAAACATCATCGGTTTCCGGGATGTCTTCCTCGAGCAGTGTCTCGAGCAGGTCGTCGTTGAAATTGGCGAGGGATTCCAACATCTCGTTGCGGGCTATGGCCGCCGGCTCGGTCATGTCGTCGGGCAGCGGGATCAGATCGGAAACCGCATCGGTGTTGTAGTGATAGGCCCGCTCGCTCACCAGATCCACGTAGCCGGTGATACCATCGCCCTCACGGATCGGAACCTGGCGCAACACCAGGGGCAGGGTGGAAACCTGCTGCAGGGCCGCCATGACGTCGGCGACGGAGTTGTTGGCGTCGTCCATCTTGTTGATGAACAGGATATGGGGGATGCCCTGATCCTCGAGATGCTTGAGCACCGGCGCCAGGATCACGGCGCGGTCGATCTCGGGCTCGCAGACCACCACGGCGGCATCGGCGCAGGCAATGGCATTCAAGGTATCCTGGGTGAATTCCACCGAACCCGGGCAATCGATGAAACGCCACGCATCGCCCAGATATTCGGCATGGGCGACGGTGAGCTCCACGCCCATCTGCCGGGCACGGGCCTCGGGCGAGAAATTGCCGATGGTCGTGCCTTCAGCAACACTGCCCTTGCGGTGGATGGCGCCCGCCACATGCAGCAGGCTTTCCAGAAGAGTCGTTTTGCCGCTGAGATAGGGCCCGACCAGGGCGACGCAGCGAACCCCTCCTTGCATTTCATTCATAGCAGCTCTCCCGGCCGGTGTTTGGTGCTTCCGGCTCTATTCCGGTGGGCCCAAGGGCCCGTGTCGATGGGTTCACCGGTGCGTTGCGCGTGCCGCGCCCCGCGCCTTCCGGGCGGCGCGTTGCCTGGCGGAACGGGCCGGAACCTCCGCCCAATCAAGGCCCCGAACCGGCAACCCTGGTTCATGCCTGAAATTGTCGAGGACGGCCCAAACCATTGCAAGGGGAATCTAGGGCATTTTCCGGCCAAATTGAACCATTTGGCCGGAAAATGCCCCAGGGGACGGCGCCCGCCTCAGTCCAGGCCTTCGCAGGCGCGGATGATCCGCGTGCAGGCCTCTTCGAGTACGCTCAAAGCGGTGGCATAGGAGATCCGGAAGCAGGGCGAGAGGCCGAAGGCGGCGCCCTGGACGGCGGCGATGCCCTCGGTCTCCAACAGCCAGGCGACTACATCGGTATCGTTTTCCAGGGCCTTGCCCTCGGCCGTCGTTTTACCGATCAGGCCGTCGCAACCGGGGTAGACATAAAACGCCCCATCGGGCTTCGGACAGGTTATCCCCGGCGCCTGGTTGAGAAGCTCCACCACCCGGTCGCGGCGCGCGCGAAACGCCTCGGCGCGTTGGGCAATGAAATCCTGGGGGCCGGTCAGGGCTTCCACGGCGGCGGCCTGGCTGATGGAGCACGGGTTCGAGGTGGACTGGGACTGGATCGTCGCCATGGCCTCGATCAACGGCTGGGGGCCCGCCGCGTATCCAATGCGCCAACCGGTCATGGCGTAAGCCTTGGAGACGCCGTTCATGGTCAGGGTTCGGTGGTAAAGTCCCGGCTCGACCTGGGCGATGGTTGAAAATTCAAAATTGTCGTAGACGATGTGTTCATAGATATCGTCGGTCAGGATGTGGACCTGGGGATGGGCCATCAGGACATCGGCCAGCGCCTTGATCTCGTCCCGGGTATAGGCGGCGCCGGTCGGATTGGACGGCGAGTTCAGGATCAGCCATTTCGTCTTGGCAGTGATCGCCGCCGCCAACTGATCGGCGGTCATCTTGAAGCCCTGGGCGAGCGGCGCCTCCACCGCCACCGGCTTGCCGCCGGCGATCAGCACGATGTCGGGGTAGCTGACCCAATAGGGCGCCGGGATGATGACCTCGTCGCCTTGGTCCAGGGTTGCCATCATGGCATTGAAGATGATGTGCTTGCCGCCGCAGGCGACGGTGATCTGCGCGGTCTGGTAGTCGAGGCCGTTTTCGCGGCGGAACTTGTCGACGATGGCCGCCTTGAGTGCCGGCGTGCCGTCGACCGCGGTGTATTTGGTATCGCCCGCGGCCAGGGCGGCGATGGCGGCGGCCTTGATGTTCTCCGGCGTATCGAAATCAGGCTCGCCCGCGCCCAGACCGATGATGTCGTGGCCGGCCGCCTTGAGCTCCGCCGCGCGGGCCGTGGCCGCCAAGGTGGCGGACGGTTTGACCGCCGCGAGACGCGCGGCCAACAGGCTTTCCAAACCGGTCATGTAAGGATCCTCGAGATAAAAATGGTGCCACGCAAAGCTACGCAGAATGGCCCGCCCGCGCAACCGCGAAGCAGGGTTTCAGGGCGGATCGAACGGCAAAAATTCGCACGCCGGAGCCGGTGATGATCGCGACTTTGTTTTCGAATGACATTTCAAGTCTCCTTTGTCTCTATGTGATGGGGCCGGCGCCTCGATGCCGGCTCCCTATTGTTCAAGCCCGTTCAGGATACGTGCGCCTTCAAGAATCGCCGGATCAGGCGGGCGATTTCATCGCCGTCCTCCTCGAGCGCGAAGTGTCCGGTGTCGAGCAGATGAAACTCGAGGGTCTTGAGGTCGCGCTTGTAGGGATGTGCGCCGTCGGCGGGGAAGATGAAATCGTTCTTGCCCCAGACCACGAGGGTGGGCGGCTGGTGGGTGCGGAAATACGCCTGCCAAGCCGGATACAGCGGCGGGTTGGAGCCGTAGTCGTAAAATAGCCGCAACTGGATCGCCTTGTTGCCGGGGCGGTCCTGGAAGTATTGGTCGGTGGTCCAGGTGTCGGGGCTGATGGCGTTGGGGTTGCGGGTGCCGTGGGTGTACTGCCACTTGGTCGCGCCGATGTTCAGGAACGCCTTCAACGGCTTAGCGTTCGCCTCGGTGCGCGCGTTCCAATAGGCGCGGAACGGAACCCAGAATTCTTTCAGCCCTTCTTCATAGGCGTTGCCGTTCTGGACGATCAGGGCCTGGACGCGCTCCGGATGCGCAGCCGCCAGGCGGAAGCCGACGGGGGCGCCGTAATCCATGACGTAAAGGCTGTAGCGATCGAGGCCGAGCTTTTGGGTGAAGCCGTCGATCACGCGGGCCAGGTTGTCGAAGGTGTAATCGAATTCATCCACCGTCGGCATGGCGCTGTTGCCGAACCCGGGGTAGTCCGGCGCCACCACATGGAAGCGGTCGGCGAGCGCCGGAATCAGGTTGCGGAACATTTGCGATGACGTGGGGAAGCCGTGGAGCAGCAATATCGTCGGCGCGTCCTTGCGCCCGGCCTCGCGGTAAAAGATGTCGAGGCCGTCGACCTTGACGGTCTGGTGGAGGGTCTTGGGGGCGGAAAGCTCTCCGGCCGCCACCGTCTTGCCGCCGCCGGCGGCGAAAATAAACCCGGCGGCGACGACGGTCGCCAGGCCGATGCGGGTGAGCGAGGTTTTCAAGGGTTTGAGGGTCAACATGGTCAGTCTCCTTTTGATGCCGCCGGGAGCCGAGAAGGCGAAAGGCGGTCTTTAGTTGCGAAGGGCGTCCCTCTCGGCTTCCAGTTCGATGATCCGCTGCTTGAGAGGAGCGATGATTCCGGCCACCTGGGCTTCGGTGAACCGGGGCGTGATGTGTTGCGGGCAGTTGACGTCCCAGGCGGCGATCTCGAAGACCACGACCTGTTCGCCAACGCCGTCGTAATCCGCGTCGGTGAGGCGTGCCAGAAGATCGGCATCGTCGTCGACGACCCGGGCACTGCCCCAAATCTTGATCCGCCGCCGGTTCGGGTAATCCATCAGGAAGAGGGTGGCCTTGTGGTTTTCTTCCAGGTTGCCGGCGCTGATGTATTGCCGGTTGCCGCGGAAATCGGCGAAGGCCAAGGTCTTGTCATCGAGAACCTTTAAGAACCCCGGCTTGCCGCCCCGGTGCTGGATGTAGGGCTGACCGTCGGCATTGGCGGTGCCCAGGTAAAATGAATCCCGCTCGCCGATGAATTGCGCCAGTTCCTCGGTAATGGTGGATTTCCACCCGCCCTTCTCTTCCATCCGGGCATAGGCTTTTCGAGAACCTTTGATCTCCTGGAGGCGCTTCACCGCCGGGGTGAAGGCAACGTCACTGACGAATTGGGTCATGGTATGATTCCCTTGACGTTCAAAGTGATCTGAAGGCGTATCAATAGACAGATCGGTCTGTCTTGTCAACCCGATGAATGACCGGGTCCGCAAAAATTCCGGTCTTCGGAGTTATCCTATTGTTTTATAATGGTAAAAAATTCAAATATATTGGCAAAATAATCCTAAGAAGACTTCCAGTGATCGAAAACATTTGCTTATAGCAGCAGAGCCAACTATTTTAATTTACAGACTTGTATGTATCTTTTTGAGGGACATCCGCCATGGCCTCCAGCAAACGCGACCTCTTGGTCGAAACCGCGCTCGATCTTTTCTGCAGCGACGGCTTCCACGCCACCGGCATCGACAAGATCCTGGCCGAGTCCGGCGTCGCCAAGATGACGCTGTACAAACACTTCAAGTCCAAGGACGAATTGATCCTGGCGACGCTGCACCGGCGCGACGAAACGTTCCGCAACGGCTTCATGCGCGATATCGAACGCCTGGGAAAGACTCCCCGTCAACGGCTGTTGGCGATTTTCGACGTCCTCGAAGAATGGTTTCGCGGCAGGAATTTCTCCGGTTGTACGTTCATCAACGCCTCGGCCGAATTCGCCCCCATGGACAATCCCATCCACGCCGCCGCCGCCGAACACAAACGCCTGGTTTTGGCCTACCTGGTCGAACTGACCACCTCAGCCGAAGCCAAGGACCCGGACGCGCTGGCCCTGGGGTTGATGCTGCTGATGGAAGGCGCCATCGTCATGGCTTACGTCGCCGGACAACGCGACTCCGCCGCCGAAGCCAAGAAAACCGCGAAAATCCTGCTCGCCGACGCCGGCGTCTGAGCCGGGTCAAGGAAACCCCTGGGGCGGGTCTTGGTCGCAGATCATCGATCAGGCTGAGGATTTTCCGGAATAGGTCTCTCGCCACCACAACCTCGGCCAGTTGGAAAGTGACGTACCGACCGTGGCTAACCCGGGGTGCTCCCGAAATCTAGTCAAATCCGACGTGATCCCCCTATATAATAGGGGCCATGACCGCGACCGATCAGCCCCAAGACCGGGCGCCTGAATTCCATCGTCGCGAAGGCGAAGCCCAATTCCGGCTCGAAAGCGATTTCGAGCCCGCCGGCGATCAGCCCCAGGCCATCAATGAGCTGGTTGGCGGCCTAAAGGCCGGCCAACGCGAACAGGTGCTGCTCGGCGTCACCGGTTCGGGCAAGACCTTCACCATGGCCCGGGTCATCGCCGAGCTCAAGCGCCCGGCGCTGATCCTCGCCCCCAACAAGACGCTGGCCGCCCAGCTTTACGGGGAGATGAAGGGCTTCTTCCCCACCAACGCGGTGGAATATTTCGTCTCGTATTACGATTACTACCAGCCGGAAGCCTACGTGCCGCGCTCCGATACCTATATCGAGAAGGACGCCTCCATCAACCAAGAGATCGACCGCATGCGCCACAGCGCCACCCGCGCGCTGCTGGAGCGCCGCGACGTCATCATCGTCGCCAGCGTGTCGTGCATTTACGGCATCGGCTCGGTGGAGGATTACTCGCGCATGACGGTGAGCGTGGAAAAGGGCCAGAGCCTGGAACGCGCCGATCTACTGCGTCGCTTGGTGGCGCTGCAATACCGGCGCAACGATAGCGCCTTCGAGCGCGGCGATTTCCGGGCCCGGGGCGATGCCGTGGATATCTTCCCGGCCCATTACGAGGACCGCGCCTGGCGGCTCAGCCTGTTCGGCGACAAGGTGGAAGGGATCGATGAGTTCGACCCGCTCACCGGCGAGCGCACCGCGGCGTTGGACCGCATCACCATCTACGCCAATTCCCATTACGTCACCCCGCGCCCGACCCTGACCCAGGCGATCCGCAGTATCAAGGTGGAGCTCAAATCGCGCCTCGAGGAATTGCACAAGGCGGGCAAGCTGCTCGAGGCCCAAAGGCTGGAAGAACGCACCAGTTTCGATCTGGAGATGATGGAGGCCACCGGGCATTGCGCCGGGATCGAGAACTATTCCCGCTACCTCACCGGCCGCAGGCCGGGCGAGCCGCCGCCGACCCTGTTCGAATACCTGGCCGACGACGCCATCCTGTTCGTCGATGAAAGCCACGTCACCGTGCCCCAGCTGGGCGGCATGTACCGGGGCGATCACAACCGCAAATCGACCCTCGCCGAGTTCGGCTTCCGCCTGCCCTCCTGCCTCGACAACCGGCCCTTGAAGTTCGAGGAATGGGACGCCATGCGGCCCGAAACCATCTTCGTCTCGGCGACCCCCGGCCCCTGGGAGATGGAGCGGACCGGCGGTGTCTTCACCGAACAGGTGATCCGGCCCACCGGCCTCATCGACCCCCCCTGCATGGTGCGCCCGGTGGAAAGCCAGATCGACGACCTGATGGCCGAATGCCGGGCGGTGGCGGCCCAGGGCCAGCGGGTTCTGGTGACGACACTGACCAAGAAGATGGCCGAGGACCTGACCGAATACTTCCACGAGGCGGGGGTGCGGGTGCGCTATCTCCATTCCGACATCGACACCTTGGAACGCATCGAGATCATCCGCGACCTGCGCCTCGGCGTCTTCGACGTGCTGGTGGGCATCAACCTGCTGCGCGAGGGCTTAGATATTCCCGAATGCGCCCTGGTCGCCATCCTGGATGCCGACAAGCCCGGTTTCCTCCGCTCCAAGACGTCGCTCATCCAGACCATCGGCCGCGCCGCGCGCAACGCCGACGCCCGGGTCATCCTCTATGGCGACACCATGACCGAGGCCATGGCAGGCGCGCTCGCCGAGACCGACCGCCGCCGCGAGAAGCAGGATGCCTTCAACGCGGAGAACGGCATCACCCCCGAGAGCGTGCGCAAGGGCATCACCGACGTGCTCGCGTCGGTCTACGAGCGCGACTACGTCACCGTCGAGCTCGGCGCCGCCGACGCCGTGCACCTCACCGGCCACAACCTGCGCGCCGTAATCGAGGACATGGAAGGCAAGATGCGCGCCGCCGCCGCCGACCTGGAATTCGAGGAAGCGGCGCGCTTGCGCGACGAGATCCGCCGCCTCACGGCCCATGAGCTCGGCACCGACCTCGGCGCGGCCCTGGCCCGCCCGCGAATGGGCAAGCGCGGCAAGGGACCCAAGCGGTTCCAGGGCCGGGTCAAGACCGGCCGCGCCCGCGGCCGCCGCGGGATTTGAACACTAGGGTCCCCGAAGCCCGCGCGCGGTCCCTATCAAAGGTCCACCGGCCATGTTTCCAGGCGGCATCCCAGAACATCCATTCGTATTGGCTGGAGCGTTTAAAGGCGTCGAGCATGCGGGCGCGCTCGCCCTCGGTCGCCGCCGCCGCGGAGGAGCCCGCAACAATCACCCGCAGGCTCCTCCACAGGGACTCAACTGGTCAGGGGGCGCCGCCTACCAAGCTAATACCGCCATGTCGCCGCCCGCTTCGCTGTAATAGAGGCGTACGCGGAGGATATACTCCTTGCCCCTACGCAGTTTGGTCTCAATCCGGGCATTGCGATCATAGCCGCTGTCATCGTCACCAGCGACGAAACGCGGAGTCCCACCCACATCCTCGAACAGGACTATGACGCTGTCGGAAGTGCCGAAGGTTTGAATGGTGTATCGCCGGGTGAGTTCGGGGCGGATACGGAAATTGGCCTGCTGCCCCGGGGCGAGCTTGAGCCGCTGGGATTCCAGAGGCACCAATTCCGGGTCCCTCCTACGGCCTAGCGGCGGGTAGAAGGTCTTCACCTCCCGGATATCGACGTCAGAAAGTCCGGACTCGGGTGTTAGGCCTCCCTGGTACATTGCGGGCTGATCGATCAGGCCAGGGCCGAAACCGTAATGCATGATGGAATCGGGGTCCCAGCGCGAGCCCAACACCGAACCCGCAGGCAGTTTGCGCAAGATGTTCCAATGGATTTTGCTGTCGTCCCAATTGTTGGGGGGACCGCGGAAATAGTCATAGACCTCGGGCTCATTCCAGATGATCCCGGAATTTGGATTCTGGTGCTCATGGGGAAAGCCCAGGCTGTGACCTATTTCATGGAGCGCCGTGTCCCGGCCATAGGCGGTGGTGAGGCTCCAGCCAAAATTCATGGTCCGCCGGTTCGGATCGGTAGCATGGTCGATAATATCGCGCCCCACATAGGACCACGACCCACCGGCACCGTCGAAGCCGATGCGAATTTCGGCCTCCTCTCGGTTCGCCACCTCTTGGAATTCGAGCCCGCTGCCGAGCCCTTTCCATTCCCCAAAAGTCCGGCGTACCACTGTCCGCTGGTTTGCGGGTCCGACCCAGCTACCGTTGGGGCCATCGCTGGGACGGTCGAAGAAATAGTAATGAAGCACCGTACCGTTGACCCATTTCTTGTCGCTGACCCGGATCAACTGCGCCCGGAACGGGTCCACCTCCGGGTCGAACACGCGTTCGGGGACGGGCGGCAGGTCACAGTGGCCTGCGGTCGCACCCTTGGGGCTTGGGCTTGGATAGCCGCCTCTGCGGGAGGCTTTTCTTTTTGCTGTCTGTGATTGCCTGACCATGATTTCTCCTTTTCGCGTAAGAGGATTATCAATGACATACAAACAATGAATAGTTGTTATCACTAACACAATCACGGATTGATGTCATGGCAACATAAGGTCAGTGGATGAAGAACCGTACATGGAACACCGACGCGGCCTTCCAGCATGCGGCATGGAAATGCCGGGTTTGGCGGGATCTGAGGGAGGTGTAGTTAAACTGAGCCCGGATTCGTGAGATCGGCATCAGTCGCGCCGTATTGATCTCCCGGGGCGCGTGCCCGGCGCCCTCACGTGGCCACCGGCCAGGTTTCCAGGCGGTAGGCACTGTCCCAGAACATCCATTCGTATTGGCTGGAGCGTTTAAAGGCGTCGAGCATGCGCGCCCGTTGGTCCTCGGTCGCCGCCGCCGCGGTGCGGTCGGCGATCCCGATGACGGCCTCGACCTCTTCGCCGAATGCGGGGTCCGAATAGGTGTCGATCCAGGCCTGGTAGGGATTGTCCCGGCCGGCGGCGGCGGCGATCTGCTTGCCGATGTCCCAATAAATCCAGAAGCACGGCAGCACGGCGGCGACCAGCTCGGCGTAGCTCCCGACATGGGCGACCGACAGCAGGAAGTCGGTATAGGCGGTGCAGGTGGGCGAGGGCTCGGCGGCGGCGGCCTCTTCTGCGTCGATGCCGAACTTCTCGAAAAAGCCCGCATGCAGGGCGCGCTCGACCACCAGCGCCCCTTCGGCGGCGGCGGCGAAGCGCTCGATGGCGGCGGCATCGGGCGCCTTGGCCGCGGCGGCGGCAAGGGCGCGGGAATACTGCACCAGGTAAAGCGAATCCTGGATCATGTAAAAGCGGAAACGTTCCTCGGACAGCACCCCCGCGGCCAGCTCCCGATTGAACGGAAGGTCGATGATTTTCCCGCGCAGGTGGGCCGTCTCGTTCCAAGCAATTGCGCTGAAGCCGGTCATGCCGGGTGCTCCGCCGCTGATTTTTGGCGCCTCCCGGTCAATCTACCAGCATCGGCGGAGATATTCCCAACCCTCTTCGGGGGGCGCCCCTTGGGCCGGCGTTGCCCCTCCCCAGGTTTGGCTGGGTGAGAGCTTGACTCCGCTTGCGGTGTAGGCCCAGTCTTCACTTACATCACAAAAAAAAGACATGAATAACGGCACAAAATATTGGGAGGCCGAAATGATGACCAAGTCTTGCACCAGTGTGATCGCGGCAGCGGCCCTTTGCCTTTGGGGATTCGGCGA
>SMUY01323812.1_pt1 | contig 16140 bp, 15 predicted proteins | sample 2456441 | NCBI WGS metagenome assembly SMUY01 (sample SAMN11095931, study PRJNA526329) | marine sediment metagenome | biome: Marine sediment; feature: Surficial sediment; material: Deep marine sediment; isolation source: Hadal surficial sediment | place: Pacific Ocean | collected 2014-11 | depth...
CTTCTTTTTCATCCTCCGGATATTTTGGATAAATAACACGAATCTGACCGCGGGGAAAATTTTGTGCCAACTGTTTTCTGAAACCTTCCGGAGAAATGGCCCAACCGCACACTGCCGTGATTCTCATGGGCTTCGCCATTGGCTCAAGACTCGCAAAATATCCTCCACATCCTGCTCGGACACACCCGAGTGCAAGGAGAACCGGATTCTCGCTGAATTTTTGGGCACTGTCGGCGGACGCACGGCACCCGTTAAAATTCCATGGTCAAGCAACTTGTTCCTGATTTCAACCGTATATTTTGGGTCTTTTATAATTAAGGGAACAATTTGAGAATCAAACTCATTCGTCTGCCAACCCTCCTGGGCCAGGCCTTTTCGAAGCCGGGCCGCCATGCTCCGAACATGTTTTCTTTGCTCCTTTGAATTTTTTACGATCTCCAACGCCGCCGCGGCCGCCCCCACCGACGCCGGTGCCAGGTAGGTTGAATATATCAATTCACCGGAATAGTTGGTTAAATAATCAATGAGGGTTTTTGAGTCGCTGAGGACATAAGCTCCCATGCTGGCCAGGACTTTGCCCAAGGTTCCCACCAGGAGATCGACATCCTTCAGCACTCCCATTTCTTCGGCAAGCCCCCCACCGGTCTCGCCAAAAATACCGGTGCCATGGGCTTCATCCAATATCCAAATAAATCCATACTCGAATTTCAACCGGGCCAGCCGAGCTAAATCCGGGTAATCACCATCCATGCTGAATACACTTTCAGTGACCACAAAAATGGTTTCAGCCTTTTTTCTATTTTGAATAATTAGCTCCTCAAGATGGTTCAGGTTCAAGTGTTGATAACGCTTGAAAGGCGCTTTGCCTGCCCGCAATGCTTGAACAACTGAATGGTGGGCGAGACGATCGACCAGAACCATATCTTTTGGCCCCGGAAGGTTTTTTAGAACTGCCTGGTTCGCCATAAAACCTGTATTGAACAGCAGGCCGGCTGATTTGTTTTTCCAGGCCATCAATTGCCCGATTAGAGATTCGTGGCAGGCAAGAAAACCTGAGAGGAGGGGAGAAGCCCCACTGCCGGCACCGTAGCGTTCCAAAGATTCTCGGGCGCCAGCCAATACATCGGGATGAGAGCGAAGCTGAAAATAGTCGTTATTGCATAGGTTCAGGCGGAACGTATCCTGAACCTCAAGAACCCGCAATAAATGTTCCTGGCGGCGTTGCTCAAGTTCCTTTTGAAGGCGGTGATGTAGGGCGTCAGTCAAAACATTATTATTCTAAAGGGAATATTGTTTGGAACAAAAATTATGGTATAAAAGTTTTCAGTTGTCAAAAACCTATCTTCTAAGGTGGTGATCAGGCCAATGCCGGAAATAACAGATAGTGGCAAAATTTGGATACAGGGGCATTCCCGTACCTCGTTTGCGGTTAAAGTCGACGGTAAGATTATTGTTATCGGAAAAGAGGAAGGCCATACGTTGGCGGCGCATTGGATAGATAAAAATCATTTGTGCGTGGATCTGCATGACCCGAAACAAGAGTCGCGTATCGCGCGCCGGTTTCCGCTCGACCAGAAAGCCACTCACCCAGCCGCGTTATTCAGTGGATTCAAGAAAACCAAACATGCCGATTTGCTGGTGTGCACCCACAATGATCCCGGAGTGGAAGAATTCATTATTCGCGGAAGCGACTACAATCACCAACAGATCAAATCCATGAGCAGGGAAGAATTTTGGAAATTAGCCAGATTGCCCATTGGCTAGCCTGAGGCCTATTTTCGGGAGGGGTCGCGTACCAACCGTGCTGATTGGAATTCACGGGTTCCCTTATCAATAAACTCGGATGAACCATTTTGTAAATCTACACGCCGAACTTCTCCGCTATCGTTTTCCTCTGAGGTCCAGATATAGCGTGAGCATTTAGCGACAAATGCGGGGTGGATATGTATGTCGAGTCCTTCCCAGTCCTGCTGATTCCATTCTTCATTATATAAATTCAGCGCTTCTTCGGCAGTGGGCAAACGCCAATCATTGGACCCTCCGGCATAAACCCCCCTCATAGTCTGGATATAGGTCTGCGTCTCTTGCAAGTTCGTCCATTTCCCCAAATCGCCATAGGCGTCCTTGGGGAGCCATTCACGACCCATTTTCTTGTCGGTGATCACGCCATTCGAATTGTCATGAAAAAGGTCTAAACTACTCATAATTTTCCCTGAAAGATGAATTTTTGTATTTGGCAAAAAAGAGTACCATCACGATGGGTCTTCATCAACCCATTTTAAATAGTTCTCATGCAGTTTTCGGGTCTGCGGTCCGGGACGGCCATCTCCAACCGTCACATCGTCCACCTGGGTCACGGGCAGTATTTCCAAGCCACTGTTGGTGATAAACACTTCGCCGGCTTGATAGATATCCTCCCGGCTTAAATCTTTTTCCTCACAAACCATTCCCAATTTATGGGAAAGGTGCAGAACCGCTTTTCGCGTTATCCCAGCCAGAACATATTCATTGACTGCGGGTGTCCGTAAAATTCCCTGCTGGATTATAAAAATATTGCTGGTGGCGCCATCGCAGACGCGGCCGCTTTCATCAAGCATTACGGCCTCGACCGCGCCCCGGTCCTGGGCCTGTTTCAGGCTCATGATAGGCGACAGATAATTGAGTGATTTGATTTGCCGCTCCACACCGGCTATTTTTTGCGCCGCCTGGGGCAGGAGCGCAATTTTAATACCTTCCCGATACCACACTTCCGGCACAGGCTTGAATGGCCGGGCATACACCACCAGGGTGGAGTTCGAACTCTCGTCAATGGTCAATCCCGGAAACGATTCCCCACGGGTCACGGTCAAACGGATGATCGCATCCGTAAGATCATTTTTATTCAAGGTTTCATGAATGACGGTGGTCAGACTTTCTTTCGACTCCGGAAGCTCCAGATAAATACTTTTTGCTGATTCCTCCAGGCGGTCCAGATGCCACCCCAGCTTGAAAACTTTTCCGCCATAGGCACGCAGGGTTTCAAACAGGCCGTCACCGTAGCAAAAACCTCTGTCAAGAATTGAGATCCGGGCTTCCGCCAAAGGCACAAACCGGCCATTTAAATACACGATCGATGGCGCATTCATTGGGCTTCCAAGACACAGATGAGGGCGGCGGCTTTATCCATGGTTTCCTGATACTCTTTTTCAGGATCGGAATCGGCCACGATTCCCGCACCCACATGGAAATAAGCTTTGCCATTTTTAACCAGCAGGGTACGAATAATAATATTCAAATCCATGAAATCGGAAAAACCGATATAGCCCATGGAACCGGAATAGGGCCCTCGGGAAGATGGCTCCAACTCATCGATGATCTCCATGCAACGGATTTTAGGACAACCGGTGATCGTTCCCCCTGGAAAGAGAGCCTTCAATATATCCACCGGCTGAATCCCCGGGCGAAGTGTTCCCTGAATGTTGGAAACAATGTGACTGACATGAGAGTACTGCTCGAGGAACATAAAATCCGTAACGTGAACCGTTCCATATTCACAAATTCGCCCCATATCATTGCGTTCTAAATCTATCAGCATGAGATGTTCGGCCTTTTCTTTTTCATTGAGCAACAACTCCGCCGACAATTTCTGGTCTTCCTGAGCGGTGTTCCCGCGCGGCCGGGTGCCGGCAATGGGACGAGTTTCCAGGCAACCCCTTTCCAACTTAACGAGACGTTCCGGAGAGGAACTGATGATCCCGAGATCGTCCCATTTCATGAACCCCGAAAATGGCGACGGATTGACCCTGCGGAGATATTTATAAAGTTCAAAGGAATCCCGAAAACAATCCATCTCAAATCTCTGCGATAAATTGGCCTGATAAATATCCCCCTCTTCAATATAAATTTGCGCACGCTTCACCATGGATATGTACTGTTCCTGCGAAACGTTGGATTTTATTTTCGACGGACCCGAAGCGTTTGCAGTCGGTGGTAAGTTCACAGGGTCCTCCCACCTCGCAAGAGCTCGCTCAATTTTTTCCCATTGAACCTCGATCTCATGCACGGTTTCATCATAAGACTTCTCAAGATCGGGACCTGGTACACTGGCCACAATATACTTCAGGAGACTTTTTTGGTGGTCGTACACCAGCAGACGGTCCACTTGAAAGAAATAAATATCTGGGATTCCCAAGTCATCTTTTGAACGCAATTGTAATTTTTCGAGCCATCCAGCCACTTCGTAGCCGATGTATCCCACCCAGCCGCCCCAGAAATGGGAAATATAATCCACGGACAAGGTATCTTTTTCAAATCGGAAGCATTCTAAATTTTCCCATGATTCGTCATTAAAGGTTTCACTGGTTCCATCGCGCTGAAACTTGGCCTCACCATTTTTAATTTGGATGCATTTAGCGTTGGCCTCGCCCATAAAAGAATAGCGGGCAATGGTGTCCGGACCTTTGCCGCTTTCAAATAAAAACGAAGCGGAGGCACCGGAGTACAGGTGTTGGTAAAGCAGGGCAGGGGATACATTTTTTACTTGAGCCTCGCCGAGCACCGGGGTCCGCTTGGAGTTGGCGCTCAACTTCAAAAAAGTTTGCCTGGAGGGAATGAGTTTCACGGTTGGAAGTGCTGAAAAGTTTAAAATATTTATCCGGAATTATAGCAGGAGGAAAACCGGCGGGAAGTTTATTCGTATCTCAAAGCATCAATTGGATTTAGATTGGCCGCCTTGTTGGCCGGATAATAGCCAAAAAAGACACCCACCATCACGGAAAAACCAAAGGCCAGCAGGATGGATTGCAGGGAAACAATGGTGTCCCACCCGCCCATTTGAGAAACGGTGCGGGAAATGACCACTCCCATAATAACGCCCAAGATCCCGCCAAGAAAACTGATAAGAACGGATTCAATCAAAAACTGTTTGCGGATTTCCCTCCTTTTCGCTCCAATCGCCATCCGGATTCCAATTTCCCGGGTCCTTTCAGTCACCGACACCAGCATAATATTCATGATCCCGATGCCTCCCACCAACAACGAAATGGCGGCTATCCCACCCAGGAGATACGTGAAGGTTTTCGCGGCATTGCCCCAACTGTTGAGCCACTCCACCGAGTTCTGCACATGAAAATCATTTTCCTCTGCCTCACGAATCTGGTGCCGTCTGCGGAGAAGTTTTTCAATGTCTTCTTTAATGGTTTCGATGTCATCGACGTGGCGAACCTGCACATCAATGGATTGAATATAATTTTTTCCAAAAAGGCGTTTTTGAGCGGTGGTGACAGGAATGAATATTTGATCGTCTGGATCGAACCAGCTCAAAGCGCCTTTGGCCACGGTGGTTCCAATGATCAAAAAGTTGTGACCATTCACCTTGATGGTTTGGCCAATAGGATCTTCCCCCTCAAAAAGATTTTTTAACACGGTGGCCCCCAAAATACATACTTTACGAGTGGACCGAACTTCCTCGGCATTAAAATACCGGCCTCGCGCCATTTCAAAATTAGACAACCGTCGATATTCCTCGCCGGTACCGCGGATGGTGCTACTTCTATTTTTGTTGCCATACTTCAATTGTCCCGATTGATAGACCTGAGCCGACACGCCAGTGATCAACTTAATAGTTTCCTTAATAGCGTAGGCATCAGCAAGGATCAGTGTTTCCACTTTCCCGGTGCTGACATGGCGGTTCTTTTTCTCGCCAGGCTTCACCGAAATTATATTGGTTCCAAACTTGGAGATAGTTGACAGAGTCTGCTTTCTGGCACCCTCGCCTATGGAAATCATGGAGATCACGGAGGCGACCCCGATGACAATCCCCAAAGCCGTCAATAGGGAACGTAGTTTGTTGGCAATCAAACTGCGGACCGCCATCTTGAAAAGATCCCAAATCAACATGATGCAACCCCGCTATCGCTGATGATCTCGCCATCTTTCATTTGGAGGATACGGTTGGAATAACGCGCAACATGTTGTTCATGAGTCACCAATACGATGGTGACTCCTTCCTGATTCAACTGTTTAAAGATATCCATGATCTCCTCTCCCGTGTGGGAGTCAAGATTCCCTGTCGGCTCATCGGCCAGAATAATGGCAGGATTGTTGACAATGGCCCGGGCGATAGCAACACGCTGGCATTCACCGCCGGACAACTCATTCGGTTTGTGTTTGGCGCGAGCCGCCAACCCCACCTTGCTTAAAGCCTCGCGCGCCACTTTACCAGCGTTGGCAACTCGACCATAGAGCAGGGGAAGTTCGATATTTTCCAGGGCTGAGGCCCGCGGCAGAAGATTGAAATTCTGAAAAACAAACCCGATGCGGCGATTCCTCACCTCGGCCAACTGATCCGGAGACAGGGTTTGGACATCAATATTTTCCAGACGATAGGTGCCGGAGGAGGGGAGGTCCAAACACCCCAAAAGATTCATTAAGGTTGATTTGCCACTGCCCGAAGGCCCCATGATAGCAACAAACTCTCCCCGGGCGAGCTTAAAGGTCACCTCCCTGAGAGCATGGACTGCCTGGGTTCCCAGGTCATATGTTTTGCTGATTTTATCAACTTCAATCAAAGCGGTTTATTTGGAACTTGACCTTAAAATAAACATCATTTTTCGGATGGTGGACATTTTATTCTTACCTTTTTGATATTCGGCAAGAACCTTTTCCCAATCGCCCACCAGAACTTCCTGGCCCGCCTCCAGCCCAGATACAATTTCGACGTGGATCGGGTTTTGGATGCCAGTGGTTACGGGGATTTCCTTCGGAAGATTATTTTCCAAGATTGCCGCATAGGATTTACCTTCCTTTTTTATTATAGCTTCACGGGGAACATTTAAAACATCTTTCAATTTTTTGCTGATGATATCCACATTTGCGGACATCATCGGCTTCAAAAGTGCTTTGCCATCGCCAAGAATTTCGATTTTGACTTTAAAAGTGGTGATGCTGTTTTCGACATCTCCTTTCGGAGCAATCCGCCGGACGATTCCTTCAATTCTTTTATCAGGAAATGCATCGGTGGTGATCCACACCGGTTGCTTCACGCGAATACTGCCTATATCCGCCTCGTCCACATTGGCGATGATGAACAAGCGGGACATATCGGCGATGGTGCACAAGGCTGTTCCACCAGAAACATTTGAGATCCCTGAAGAAATAATTTGCCCCCGCTGGACCAGTTTATCAATGAGAACCCCCGATATAGGAGCAAAAATTTCAGTTTCCTGTAACCGTTCCTCAACCTCCGCCAGCGTGATTTTGGACCGAAGGACTTCCACTTCAGCCAATTCGATTTCATGCTTCTTCACCGCAATGTCATGAATGGCGTCCTCCGCGGCTTGTAAATCAGATTTAACCTGAATGAGGTTTTCCTGTTTGACTTTGCGATCCGTGATTGCCTGATCCAAAGCCTCTTGCGAAGCAAACTTTTTTTGGAATAAGTCGGTTTGCCTTTGCAATTTGTCTTCGGCCTCCAGTAAATTCGCTTCGGCTTCCAACACTTTGGACCGCGCGGACCGCAAATGGGTTTGATATTTGGTTTGTTGTAATAAATGGATGCTTTTGGCCTTTTTCAAACTGGCCTGAGCGCTGGCCAAATCCGCCTGAGCCAGAGCGACATTGCGAATCTCGTCCGATTTATCCAACTGCAAAAGAAGTTGCCCTTGCTGAACGACATCCCCTTCTTCAAATGGAAATGTCAAAACCTCCCCGCTGGCTTTTGATTTAACTTCCACCTGAAAGTTGGGTTCCACCACCCCGGTGGCGGATATTTTGACCAGCAAATCCCCCTGAACAACATGGGTAGTTTTGAAAGGTATTTTCTCTACCGCATCCGACCCATTTTCATTGGAGACCATATAGAACGATCCCACGGCGGCTAATCCAACAGCCATGAATAGGATGGTCTTTTTCATTATTATTTGTCAGAGGATAATTTGATGTTGTAATTTTCCAAAGTGGTGGCCAGGACACTTCTGAATTTGACTCTGGATTTTTTGTAATCCACTATGGCTTTGAGCTCGTTACTTTGTTCTTCTGCCAGGTCAGTTTGGAACTCCAACACATTAAAACTCGTGGAAAGACCCACCTCAAATTTCTTCTCTTCCGCGCTCAGTTTTTCCTCAGCAAGTTTTCGGGCGATCCGGGCGGCCTGAATGCGTTTGACATCCGTTTTTATTTGGCGGACCGCCTCACGCACTTCCAGGATGATAGTTTTTTCCAAGTCTTTAATTTCCATCAACAATTGAGAGGACTCCAGTTTGGAAGCGAGCAGACGGCTTTTAGCGGCCCGATTGCCCAATGGATAACTGAATTTCACGCCAGCTTCCCAACTGAGGAAGTCCCCTGAAAAAGCCCGATCGATACTATCCCCGTAATTCCCGTCAAATTGGCCCGCGGTGAGTGATTGAGCATCACCACTCAGCCCATTCAATCCAAAACTGGCTATCAGATCAAGCGAGGGGTACAACTGGTTCTCATTGAACTGCACCAATATATTTTTACTGTCCAACTCTTTTTTCTTGGTTAAATAATCGGGACGTTTTTGCAAGGCAGTTTTGATGGAGGCCCCCAAATCGATAGGCTCATACATTGAAAAAGAAGGTTTATCTTGAGGCAATATTTCCCTCATTCCCTCATTCGATCCAAAATCCATATTCAAAATATTTTTAAGATCATCCTCATTGTCCCCAATATCCTTGTGGACCTGGATCACAGCTTGCTCACGCGAGGCCACCTCCGATTGTGCCTGTAAAATTTCCAGGGGTGCCATGGTTCCCACCTCCACTTGAGCACGAACACGGCGCTCCAGATCCCTGGCCCTGGCAACGGACTGCAGTTGGACTTGCAAATCTTCACGGCTGAACACCAGGTCCCAATAAACATTCTCCGTGTTACCCAGAATTTCGATAACTTTTTCTTTGAATTCAAAATCAGAAATATCCAAATTATTTTTAGCGATGTAAATGTCGGCGCTGTTCGTGTCCACCCCAAAATTTTTCAATAAGGGCTGAGTCAGGTTGAGTTCCACTCGGGTGTCATATTCAGGCCGCAATCCAGCGAATGCTGAGTTGGTATTATTTTTTTGGCCACTAAAATTGAACTCATATTCGGTTCCCAATTTGAGTTTCTGACTGAGACCCAACTTCCATTCCTGTTCCTTTGTTTTAACAACCGGAGGTTTGATAAAAGTGTTGGCCGAGGGTATTTCATTATTTGAATCGGTAGCTTCCAGGGAAAGAATCACGTCAAAATCAGCTTCCTCCGTAATGATATTTACTTTTTTTATTTTCGACTCATAGCGTTGTACCGCTATACCTAAATTATTTTCCAAGGTTTTTTGAATGGCCTCTTTAAGCGATAACTCCAATGGCCCGGTATGCAAAATAATGTCTGCATTATTTTTTCTTTTGAGCCTAGAAATATCAGTTTTCCCATTAGATTTTAAATGCAGAGTCTGAGCCCAGAGCGTAGAGTTTTGGTCTTTATTAATCTGCGACTTTATTACAGAGCCCGCAAAAGAGGGCAGGGGGCCATGAACCAAAAAAACAGAAATAAAACAAAACAAACTCCCTTGGAAAACACCAGTGATGGATATCCTCATACTCAAGCCACTTTCTATAAAATTTGGGGGTAAAACTGATTATATTATAATGAGTTACAAAAAAGAAGAATCATTTTTCAACGCGTTTGACACCTGACGAGGGTCTCCTGTATCTAATAATCGGCTTTTTAGGAGGGCGAGGTTAATTAAATCAGCTGTTTAAAATTAATAATTTGGTAGTGTTTGAAACCACTTGATATCAAGCTCCTCATATAACAAGCTATTAGAAATCATTTGTGAAGCTTATTCCTGTATGTCTGATAATTGCCATTCCTGAGAAAAATATGAGCGGAATAACAATAATTCACCGTATCTGAAAAAAAACTTGTTCAAATTACATTAACTGTATATAATGGGGTAGCAGTGGATTAAGACCCCAGCCAAAATAATATTTCCAGGTCGGCGCGGGGCAAGAGTTGTAAACACTTTATTTTTATGCATCCCTATGGAAAACGGAATGAAAAGTAACGAGCGCGTCACGGCCGCCGACATATTGAAACAAGTTTCTATCACACGCAAGACCCTCTGGCTTTGGCAAAAGAAATATAATTTTTTCCCCGACCCAGTGAAAGAAGCTCATCCGGGAGGCAAGGGAATAGTCGGGTACTATCCATCCTGGGTTAAAGAGCGCTGTATGCAGGTGTACGACCTCCAAAAATCAGGCCATACCATTGCGATGATCAAGGAAATTCTGCAAAAGGAAGCGGAAGAAAAGTCCACCAAGAAAATTCTTATCGTGGACGATGAAAAAAAGTTTGCGGTCTTATTGAAAAAGTTTTTTTCCAAAAATGGTTACATCGTTGAGGTGGCTTTCGATGGTTTGGATGCCGGACTAAAAGCCGCCCACTTTCAACCCACTATAATCCTGCTGGATATTTTGTTGCCCGGCCTCAATGGTCTCGATGTCTGCAAAAACCTGAAGAACAATCCCAAGACAAAAAACATGACCATAATTGTGATTTCAGCCAGCCTGCAATATACTGAAAAAGCCGTTCGCGCTGCCGGCGGGGACATGTTTTTCAAAAAGCCGGTTGATTTCAAAGAGCTCCTCGAAAAATGTAACGAGGTGATTGAAGACAACGAAAAAATTCAGATACCCACCTGAAATCTGCCCGCCTGAAAAAGCTTTAAAAAAAGAATGTCCGTTTACTTTTTTCATATTGAAAAAAGTTCTGTAAAAAATCCTCGTTTTAGAATAACCTTAGGGAAATTCTCGTCCAACCTTTTCCAATGATCGTTGACCTCATGAATAGTACTGAAACAGCACAATCCAAAGTAGCGGAACTGCAACAGATAGCCAAGGAATTGCGGCGAAAAAGCCTTAAAATCATTCACGATGCGGGATCAGGCCATCCCGGCGGCAGTTTGTCCGGCGCGGATATCCTGGCGGCACTGTATTTCGGAGTCATGAAATACGATTCTAAAAATCCTAAAGATCCCAAACGTGATCGATTTTTATTGAGTAAGGGTCACTGCACCGGTTTGCTGTATGCCGTGCTGGCACGCGCGGGCTATATTGGGGAAAATGAGTTGAGCGATTACAGGAAAATTAACAGCAAGAGAAATCTATCCGGACATCCGCACCCCAAAACCCCGGGGGTGGAAATTGCTTCGGGAAGCCTGGGGCAGGGCCTGAGCGTGGCTCATGGCATCGCTCTGGGAGCTCGCCTGGACAAACTTGATTACAAGGTCTTCGTACTGATGGGCGACGGCGAGCTTCAGGAAGGCCAGGTTTGGGAAGCGGCCATGTCTGCAGTTAAATTCAAAACCAATAATCTGGTGGCCATTGTGGATTTCAACAAGGTCGCCCAGGACAATATGACCGTGGACTTGAAAGACCTCGAACCTCTGGATGAGAAATGGCAATCGTTTGGCTGGGATGTGCATCGCATTGACGGCCACAATATGGAGCAGGTTTATCAAACCCTCCAATTGCCTCTGCATCCCGACAAACCGCGGGTGATCATCGCGGACACCATCAAGGGCAAAGGGGTCAGCTTCATGGAACTGAAAACCGCTTGGCATGGAGTCGCTCCCAGTGACGAAGATTACCAAAAAGCATTGAAGGAATTGGCATGAAAGACGGCGCAACACGAGATGGCTACGGCGCAACCCTGGAGGAATTGGGAGGCAATCCCAAAATAGTTGTGCTGGACGCTGGAGTCAGCGACAGCACCCGCAGTAAAAAATTCGGCGACAAGTATCCGGAGCGTTTTTTCAATATGGGCATCAGTGAAGCCGATATGGTGTGCACTGCCGCGGGACTGGCCACCACCGGCAAGGTCGCGTTTGCCACCAGTTTTGCTTGCTTCCTTTTAGGCCGAACTATGGACCAGATTCTGGTGAGTGTCGCTTATTCCAATACCAACGTTAAGCTGGTCGGCACCCATGCCGGGCTGGCGGTGGGAGAAGATGGGCCGACGGCCCAAATGATCGTTGATCTGGCCTACACCCGCGCCATCCCTAATATGACCGTCATTCAGCCAGCCGATTGGGAGGAAGCCGTACAAGCCACCAGAGCTTTGATAGATCACGTGGGCCCGGTGTATTTACGGCTGGGAAGGCCCAAAGTCAAAGGCATCTATGATACTTCCTATAAATTTCAAATTGGCAAGGGAAACACGATTAAGCAGGGTCAGGATATCGTTGTATTCGCCACCGGCGGGATGGTGCAGGAAAGCATGACAGCCATCGAACTCCTGGCGAATGACAATATCAACGTGACATTGGTCAATATTTCCACCATTAAACCTATCGACAGCGCATTGATTATCGAGCAGGCAAAGAACAATGGGGCGGTGGTGACGGCCGAAGACCACAATGTCATCGGGGGCTTGGGTGACGCCGTGCTGGATGTTCTTATGGCAAACGACGTTTTCGTTCCGTTTAGAAAAATTGGCGTGCAGGATACCTTTGCTGAAACCGGCGCCGCTCAGGATTTGTACCAAAAATACCACCTGTCGGCTGATTTCATCGCCAACACCTTAAAGGAAATCCATCAGAAAAAGAAGTAGACCGGCTTTCATTGCGATATCGAAAGTTTTCGTTTTCCTCTCTTTGCTACATGTTTTTCAGTTTGCTTCAGGACACTTCGATTCCGCCAACCCCTCCCGTTCTGGTTGACATAATATACATTATGGGAACTAATCAAATTAAACAAATTATCGTTTAATAAATTAATACTACATCATATCAATAGGTTATGGAAAATATCCTAAAGGATAAGTTTAAATATGGAGTATGAATTTAAGCAGGTCGATGTGTTCACTGACCAGCCGCTTGAGGGCAACCCACTGGCCGTGTTTGTGGATGGGTCGGGACTCGATCCAGCCACCATGCTGAAAATTGCCCGTGAGATGAACCTGTCAGAAACCACCTTTATATTGCCAGCCAGCGATGCAGAGGCCGACTTTGATCTCAAAATATTCACGCCGGCGGCGGAACTGCCGTTTGCCGGTCACCCCACCATCGGAACGGCTCATGTCCTCTTTGAAACTGGAAAGGTAAACCCATCCCAGGAGGCCATAACATTTAAAATGGGAGTGGGAAACATTCGGGTGACTCGCCACGGCAAATCATTCTTTATGGAGCAACCTGAGGCGAAATTTGAAGCCCCCTGCCCCACGCATGAACACTTGGCTGAGGCCCTGTCCTTGGATTCTTCCGCTTTCTGCCCTGACTGGCCTGTCCAAGTGGTTTCTACAGGATTGCCAGCGCTCCTGGTTCCCCTAAAGGGTTTGGACGAGATACGCGGTATAAAATTGAAAACCCTTTTGCTCAGTGACGTTCTCCAAGGCACGAATATGCTTTACGCCTTCACCTTGGAAACCGAATCTCCTCAATCGACTGTCCATGTGAGGGCCTTCGCGCCCTCCCTGGGTATTCCCGAGGATCCGGCCACCGGCAGTGTGGCTGGCGCCCTGGGGGCTTATCTGGCCAAATATCAAGTCATAGAAGCGAAAAAGCTCAATCACATTCAAATTGAGCAGGGCTACGCCATGGGCAGGCCTTCTTTAATTCAAGTGAAGGTGGCTCAAAAAGACGGAGTTTTCTCAGGAATTGAGGTGGGTGGAAAATCACGAATTCTGATTGAGGGGATACTGACTCTGTAAAAAGCACCTGGAATCTAGGCGCTTTTTTTATCTTTTGGAGAAATTTCAGACAAGTGTTTGTGGGTGCAAAGACTGCAATGGTGCGTTGCCTCCCGTGAACACATGATACAGGCAATCATCTCACCATTCTCCCGAATCAGCCCGCCACAGTGATTGCATTTCGGCGCGGGCTTATTGGGTCTACGGGAAGGCCTCGAAAAACGCTTCTTATTGATCAGGAGCTTACTTCGGGAAATATTGACATACATCCCAATTTCTCCAATTTAAAAATTTGAATGACCCCTACCCGGTTCATTCACGGGCAAGGTGTTTCGAGCAAATTGGATGTGTTTTTTAGCAAAAAGATTTAAAAAAGTATCCCTGTTCAGGCCAAGCACGGCAAAAATCAACCTCAAACCATTATTTTTAACAGGTAATAGTATAAAAATCAATGAGTTATGATTAATCTTTGAATCCGCCCTATTTTTTTCTATTTTATATTTTTGCCAGCACTCCGGCATTCACCGCTTCCATACGATCTTTACCAAAAAGAATTTCAACCAGCTTTAGAGCAAACTCCAGAGCCGTCCCAGGACTTCGACTGGTAATGATATTACCATCTATCACCACGCGACTTTCGGAGTATTTCACCTCCTCAAGGTCCTTCCGTACTGAAGGATGAGAGGTGATGGCGCAGTCTTTTAAAATACCAGCGGTTTGCAAAACCATGGGAGCAGCACAAATGGCGGCAATCTGTTTATTGGCTTGATGCATTTTTTTTAAAATTTCGAGCACCCGGGGGTTCTTTTGCAAATGGGTGGTGCCGGGCTGTCCACCTGGCAAAACGATCAAGTCAAAATCGTGGGGGTCGACCTGGTCCACATGGGATTCGGCCATTATTTTCACGCCGCGCGACCCCTCGATCAAACCTTCCTCGGTTCCGGCCAGCACCACTCTCGCCCCAGCCCGCCGCAATATATCCACAACCGTCACGGTTTCAATTTCCTCAAACCCAGGAGCCAGGGGCACCAAAACTTTCTTCATACGTTGTCTCAATCTCTTGCGTCGCTGTTCTGCGGACTGTCGGCCCGTATCCATTTGATAGTAAGGAAATGACCGGTTGGAGTCAATCCATCGATCACCAGGAATCATCTATTGTGAAACCCAAATTCTCTTGTTACTATAAATAACATTCAGAAAACCCCATAAAACAAGGACCTATCGATATGCACTCGGTCGAGGACCGTATTGCCTTTTCCCGGCAGGTCCAGGACATGTTCAATAATATTGCCCCCCGCTACGACTTATTGAATAAAGTATTGAGCCTGGGGTTGGATAGCTATTGGAGAAGAAAAGCGGTCAACCGGTTAAACCCTCAGGACGAGAAAAAATATTTAGACCTGGCGACGGGCACCGGAGATGTGGCTTTGGAGATTGCCCGCCGGGCACCGAACGCCCAAATCGTGGGAGCGGATTTTAGCGAGGCCATGCTTGAATTGGCCGCCCAAAAAATAAAAAAGTGTAAACAATCCACTGCCATAGAGTTGAAATCAGCTTCAGCTGAATCTCTTCCCTTCGAGAACGCAACTTTTAATGGGATAATAACCGCCTTTGGGGTTAGGAACTTTTCCAATATCGAGCAGTGCCTGGGAGAAATGTGGCGCGTGTTGGAACCCGCAGGTAAAATGGTGATACTGGAATTTTCCCTGCCCAACAATTCTCTGCTTGAATTTGGATACCGGATTTATTTCGACCATGTCCTGCCGCTAATCGGGCGCTTGGTCTCCGGTCATCCCAGCGCATATCAATACCTCCCGGATTCGGTCGGGCGGTTTCCAGAACGTGATGAATTTTCCAAATTGTTGCAACAGGCGGGATTTCAAAATGTGACTTATTCGGATCTCACATGTGGAGTGATCACTATTTATACGGGCGTTAAAATCCCTGACGCATGATCAAAACCGGACCTCTATTATGAAAAAATTTATAGGCGTCGCCCTTTGGTTGGTTTTGCTAAGCGTGACCACTTTGCATTATTACGGCCATATCAAAGTGGATTATCCCTTCGGGGCTGTGGTAACCCCCGTAAAAAATGTTTACTCCGACCTGGCAGGCTACGATGATATTCTCGCGCTCCAAAAGGCCTTCGTGCGAAATGCCAAGACGGTCAAACCCGTTGTGGTGGGCATTCACAATCTACGGGAAATCCCCTCCAAAGCCTTCGACCAAAGTGTATTTACAGGAACCCCTGGCAATTGGGTATCTAATATTCAGCGCTGGCTGAACCACACTCTAAGAAAAAGATATCAGGTTGAAAGCCGGGGATCGGGGATTATTTACGATTACAGAGGACACATCCTTACCAATTACCATGTGGTCGCAGAGACCGAAAAAATTCTGGTCAAACTTTCAGATGGCAGGGAGTTTAATGGACAATTGGTCGGCGCCGATCCCAAAACCGACTTGGCC
>SMUY01230006.1_pt1 | contig 16129 bp, 19 predicted proteins | sample 2456441 | NCBI WGS metagenome assembly SMUY01 (sample SAMN11095931, study PRJNA526329) | marine sediment metagenome | biome: Marine sediment; feature: Surficial sediment; material: Deep marine sediment; isolation source: Hadal surficial sediment | place: Pacific Ocean | collected 2014-11 | depth...
GAAACAGTTTGGAAAATTGTTCGAAAAATCATAGCGACAGCTATGGGTTGAGAAGAATTTGCCGAAATGTGAAGCCAGATGCAGTGCAAAACCGGATAGGACAAACTGTAAATCAGGAAATCGCTCAAATGTCCTGTAAAACCATGCATTAAAACGATAACTGTCATTATGCTGTTCGCCTTGGTGAAATATGCAGGCTAGCCTGCATATTGCATGAAGGGATCGAGAATTCCGTTCAAGCTGGCAAAACAGCTTGGACTATCGACCGTAGAAGCATAACCGTAGCTATGGTTGCAGTACTCCTTCAAGTGAAAAAGAAAGGGCCGTGACTGCGGCTCTTTTTTTTAAGATTTGACGGAAATGTATTTTTTCTGTGTGATTAAAATTTCAAACAGAATTTTTTCTTAGCTCAACTGATCTAATTTTGATCAATCGAATTCGTTTCGTCGCAAATAAAAAAATGTTTGAAAACCGTTGTTCTTTTCTTATTCATCAACTTGTGAATCGGTAGTGAAGTTGAGAGTGAAATAAGTCTCATAAAGAGCGGTTTTTTGCCGTTGACATAATCAGCCAGCAGTAGTAATTTAACTCTCCCGTTAGTTGAAACCCACCAGCCGAAAGGTTGGGGTCACTGAAAGGAAAGAGATGGCCGCGAGGCCGGAACTGGACGGAAGGTGAGACTGCTTGAAGGCCGACCCGCCGGATAGCGGGAGGGTGGAAAAAAACGGCCAGCACTCAGGTGGTACAGAGTGCGTCACCCGGACCGGGTTCTGCCAAAAGAAGCGGTCGTACCATAAGGGTGACTCGAGAGGGCGACGCGGTCCCTTGAGATAGACGAGTAGTCGTCGATAAAGAAAGGCGGGCGGTAAAGTTCGCGACTGGCAACCGAAGGGCGGAACGAATGCGGAGCCAGACGAATTTGGAAAGGCCTAGGCGGACCTGCAGTCCACCATAAGCGGAGTTCCGATATTTACCATGACGGAGGAGGCGCAAGCCTCCTCCGTTTTATTATGTGTTTGAAAAATAACAAAAAAACCTCCCTTATCTCTATTCATTTCGCGTGTTTTCTTCACCTTCTTCCAGGTCAGCCATACAGACCAAAGGCACTACCCGCAAAGCAGGATTACCTCTGACACCCGTGTCCCGGGTGAATTGATACTACAATGTCCGCTACAAACCGGGTGTTTAGAACAGACCCTCAGGGAAGGACGCTTAGAAGGCATGGGCATTGATCAAAAAGATCCAATTATCCGAATCAAAAACCTGGTTTTTCGACGCGGCAATCGCACCATCCTGGATAAGGTCAACATGGACATTCCCAGGGGTGGCATCATCGCCATTATGGGTCCCAGCGGGGTCGGCAAGACCACCATCCTGAGGCTCATTTCCGGGCAGCTTCGACCCGACAGCGGCAGCGTTGAAGTGAACGGGCAAATGGTCTCGGGAATGTCTTCCCGGCAACTCCATAATTTCCGCAAAGATGTCGGCGTGCTGCTGCAAAATGGTGCACTCTTTACGGACCTTACGGTGTTTGAAAATGTGGCCACACCAGTGAGGGAACATGCGCGCCTGCCCGAGTCCCTGGTGCGCCGCCTGGTGATGACAAAACTGCACGCGGTCGGACTCGGCGGAACCGAAGAATTGATGCCCCACGAATTGTCCGGCGGGATGGCCCGCAGGGTCGCGTTGGCGCGGGCGGTGGTAATGGATCCGAAGATCGTTCTGTTTGATGAGCCTATGACCGGACTGGATCCGATTGCTATTTCCACGGTCAGTCGTCTAATGAGAGAGACCAATGATGCACTCGGATTGACCAGTATCGTGGTGACGCACAACGTGGTTCAGATGGCAAGGCTGGTGGATTATTGCTACATCATTGCCGCGGGCAAAATTGCTGGAGAGGGCACACCGGACGAACTGTGTGCAAGCCCGAATCCAGCGGTTGACCAATTTATGAATGGAAAGATTGAAGGCCCTATCCCGTTCCACTACGACACAGGCAGCGAATCCTGGAGCCTGTTGCAGTAGAAAAACATGACAGAGAGCATAAATAACAGTGGCGTTCTTGCACCCCTGGCCCAGGCCGGGCGCCTGGTGGTGTTTCTTGTTCGCATGTTGGCAGGCATCAGGCTTTCCTTCTCGCTGCTCATGAGCACCCTGCAACAGATCTACCTTGTCGGTGCACGCTCGCTGGTCATCATCATGATCTGCGGATTTTTCGTCGGTATGGTCCTGGCCCTGCAGGCCATCAACGCGCTGGAGCAGTTTGGCGCCTCTGACCAGGTCAGCCTGCTGGTGGGCAAGTCCCTGTTCAGGGAACTTGGGCCCGTTTTGACCGCGCTGCTGTTTGCCGGCCGCGCAGGTACCGCCATTGCTGCTGAAATCGGGTTGATGAAAGCCACCAGCCAGATTGACGCAATGGAATTGATGGCCATCGATCCAATCCAGCGTATCGCCCTGCCCCGCTTCCTGGCAGGCGTTGTGTCGGTGCCACTGCTGACCGCGATGTTCAATGCACTGGCCATACTTGGCGCGGTCGTGTTTTCAATTGGCGTTATGGGTCTTGATGCCGGTATTTTCTGGAGCAAGCTGCAGAGTGGCATTTACTTCGATAAAGATTACCTGGGTGGAATTTACAAGAGCCTCGTGTTTGGCGGTCTGGTCAGCCTGATTGCCGTGTACTTTGGATACAGCGCCAAGCCTACCGGGGCTGGCGTCGGCACCGCGACCACCAATACCGTGGTGCTCAGTTCCGTGCTGATCCTGGTTTTCGACTTCATCATAACTTCTTTTTTAAGCTGAAGAACCCATTGCTTTTTTGAGCAGGAGACATCATGCGTCCCAATTACAAAGTAGAACTGGCATCCGGCGTTTTCCTGATGTTGGGGATTGCCGCCCTCATCTGGCTGGCCACCAAGGCCACCAACTACGGACAGGACATCGGTGACGAGGCTTACTTTGTCACTGCACGGTTTACCAATGTTGCTGAACTCAAGAGGCGGGCACCGGTCAAAATCGGCGGCGTTACCGTGGGGTTGGTTGAATCAATAAAACTTGACCCCGTGACCTTCGATGCGGTCGTTCTATTGAGGATTGACCAGCGCTTCGATGAAATACCGCTTGATACCAGCGCCGCTATCCTGACCAGTGGTGTGCTGGGTGATCGTTATGTGGGCCTGGAACCCGGAGGCGATCTGGATGTCCTTCAGGATGGGGATGAATTGTTTATTACCCAGTCGGCGATTGTTCTGGAACAACTGGTCAGCAAATTCCTGTTCAACACGCAGGGAGACTCCGGGAAAGGGGAAAACTAATAATGGTGGTTCGCATGTTCTGTACAGCCGTCCTGGCGGCATTATTGACTACCGGTTCGGCGATCGCGAATGAGCAACTGGACGATCCCTCGGCCCTGTTCAGGGACAAGTCCACCGCCATTGTCAACAAGCTCAATGCGCGCCGCAATGAGATCAGGGCAAACCCGCGAATCGCGGAAGAGATTGTTCGTTCAGATCTGCTGCCGTTAATGGACATCGAATACTCTGCCCGCCTGATCCTGGGCCGGGAGGCGCGTAGCGCTACGCCAGAGCAACTGGAAGCATTTGCGATCGCAATGAGCAACCAGTTGATCAACAGGTTTGCTTCCGGACTGCTCCAATTTCGTAGCCGGGAGCAGGTTGAAGTCCTGGATCTGAAGGGCAAGATCAACGCCAGGGCGACCAAGGTGAAAACCCGCTGGCGCCTGGATTCCGGGGGTTACGCCCTGGTTGATTATGTAGTTCGAATGACCGACGACGGCTGGAAAGTCTTTGATGTGGTTGTCGAAGGGATTTCCTATATCATTTCATTCCAGGGCCAGATCAGGCCGGAAGTGCGTGCCATCGGTCTGGATGCCGTTATCAAACGTCTCGGTAGCGGTGACCTGGACCTGGCTGATTGAGCGATGATTCGCCAAGCTGAAAAAACAGGTGTTATTAATGTTTCAGGCCCGCTGACTTTTGCATCGGTCGCAGCGCGTTACCAGGAAGCAAAGTCGTTGTTGAGCGATGAAATAACGATCGTGAACCTTGGGGCAGTGAGTTCGACGGACAGTGCCGGACTGGCGTTGCTACTGGAATGGCAGGCAGCAGCAAGGCAGCGCGGAGCCAGGCTGAAGTTTATCAATGCGCCCGTTGACCTGATGCGACTGGCCGTCCTGTCAGAATCAACCGGTTTACTCGGATTGACATCCAGACCTGAGCCCCAGGCAAATGAATGAGATGAAATGACTGGGATGAACCTTGAACGAAGGACACGCCCGGCTGCCAGGTTTGTCGCAATTTCTTTGCTTCTGATCCTTTCTGCCGGCTGCGCCGGCACGCAGAACCGCCATACCGACCCGGAAAACGATCCCTGGGAAGGCTTCAACAGGAAAGTGCACAGTTTCAACATGGCACTGGACAAGGGCGTGGCAAGGCCTGTCGCAAAAGCCTATCGCACCGTTTTGCCGAACCCGGTCCAAAATGGTGTGCGTAATTTCTTCAGAAATCTCGACTACCCGGTCACGTTCATCAACCAGGTCCTGCAGGGGAAATTCAAACAGAGTGGAATCAGCACCGGGCGCTTCCTCATCAATACAACAATTGGAGTTCTGGGCGTGTTTGACGTCGCAACCAAGATGGGAATTGCTGACTATGACGAAGATTTTGGCCAGACCCTGGCCAAGTGGGGTTACCAGGACAGTCGCTACCTGGTACTGCCCTTCTTCGGCCCGTCAACCTTACGTGACGGCGTTGGCCGCAGCTTTTACGGCTACGCACATCCCGTGTCATACGTGGCGCGCGAGGATCATCTCTACACGCCAATGGTGGTGGACCTGATCCAGACCCGGGCAGCCTTTCTTAACCAGGACGAAACGCTGGCCGATGCCTACGACTCCTATACGCTGGTCCGCGACGCCTGGTTGCAAAATCGTGAATTCAAAATTTATGACGGCAATCCGCCGCTGGTCGATTACGATGCCTTGCTGGACGAGGCGGAATAAGACTGCCGGTTAAAACATCTTGAGAATTAATTAGTCATGATTTGGGACAGGTTCGATGATGCACACGATGATCTGAGAAATGACATCTTTGACAAGCAAAGGAAAATAGAGGAGCTGCAGGCAAACCTAAAAAAGGCAGGAATTTCTTATAATCCCTTCGAAGCACCAGATTCCCACAATGAACCGGGGCCGCAAGGATGGTACGAAGACACCCAGAGGGAAGAATCGGCCCTGGCATGCTATAAAAGTTATCTCAGCAAGCTTCTGATCAAAGCGTCCGAATAATATGGTTCGAGTGGGACGCGCCTATGATGGTTTCCCGCCTCTGCGGAACCAGGCGATTACACCTGCAACCGCGGCCACCGCGTTTAAAATAATCATTCCCATGACCGCGGTCTGAACATCAAACAATAATTTCAAAGCAACAAAAGGGAGGATCGTTAACAAGAAGGGTGGCCAGATCCACCAATTGATATCCCCCTGTCCGCTACGCACGTAACCCACCACCCCGTAGCTAAAATAACTCCCCCAAATTATCCAGATCGCCCAAAATATGAAATCGTACATTTCCCTGAGTATATCTTCTTGTTTCGCCAGGCCAGTACCTTCAATTTATTCCCGCTTTGAATGAACACGAATTTTCGGGATAATCCTTCGATCCCGGAAAAGGACAAGGAGCGATCATGTACATGAAATACCACACGGAATTTGAGGAAGTGGTGGAAAAGGATCGAGTCTTTAGCCGCAGCGGTGCGGGCGATTCGGACTGGTACAACAGCAAAGCCGAAATGGATTGTGCGGCAGACATGGAGGACCTGTATCTCCAGAAACTGCAGCGATTTGCTGTGAGTGACCTGGGCGCTCGTCAACAGGATTTTGAGAATTTCGTCAACAGCCACCGAAAACAATACCAAGAGCGAGTACGCCTGGGTATTATCGAGGAATAGAAAACAAGATAAGCTGGACTGCCTGCATGGTTGGGGGAACAATGGGCCGGTGCAGAATTTGAACTGGCGAGCATTACCCGCTTTACTTCTATTGCTGGTTGGCTGTGGCGAATCGGAACCGCTTGCGGGCGCCGGAACGCTGAAGGTTTACCGGCATTCCATGGACGGTGCGCCCGGTTCACTGGACCCCGCGCACGCCAGTTCAATATACGCCAATTTCCTCGCCGTCAACCTGTACGACACCCTGTACCGCTACCGCTACCTGGCCAGGCCCTACGAGATCACCCCTAACCTTGCGGCAGCGATGCCGGAGATCTCGGAAGACGGGTTGATCTACACCATCGCCATCAGGAAAGGCGTGAAATTCAATCACGATCCGGCCTTTGGTGGCGGCACCGGGCGTGAAGTAACGGCCGCTGATTTTGTCTATTCGATCAAACGGCATTTTGATCCGGCAACGATTTCCCGTGGCAGTTGGCTGTGGCAGGACCGTATCGTCGGTCTGGATGCGTGGAAGGAAAATGGCTCTGATTACAGCCAGGAAGTCCGCGGACTTCGTGCCATCGGCAGCCACACCATCCGCATCGAACTGAAGACACCATTCCCACAACTGATCCATACCCTGGCCCAGGGTTTTTCGGGCATTGTCGCGCGTGAAGCGGTGGAAAAGTATGGCCGGGAACTGGCCAATCACCCGGTCGGGTCGGGTCCCTTTTCATTGCTCAGCATAGACAGCGCCAGAGCCATACTGGAACCCAACCCCAATTTTCGCAGGGAACCGTTCAGCCTTGATCAGGAGGGCTATGACCCGGCCTCTCAGGGCTGGCTGGGACTGGAGGTTCTGGAAGGCCGGTCGCCACCCTTTGTCGACCGGCTGCAGATTGATTTCATCACCGAGCAGGCAGCCAGGTGGAGTGCTTTTATTGCTGACAACATTCATTTTATAAAGGTTCCTGTCAGCCAGTTTGACCATGTATTGACCAGGCGTGATCCAATTGAGCTCAACCCGGACCTTGCGCAACAGTATCACTTCGATTCATCTCCGGAATCGGGTTTTGTATACACCAACTTCAACCTCGACGATCCAAGTATTGGCTATCACCCCGACCCGCTGCAAAATGCACGTAATCATGCATTGAGATGTGCGATCACCAAAGGATTCGACTGGAAAAAACGCAACGAAATTTTTTACTACGGTATCGGTCATGTTTTTCCGGGGATCATCCCGCCGCTGGTTCCGGAGTTTGACCACCTGGCTGACCAGGCGGCGATCCAGCGCGATGTGAAAGGCGCACGCCGCTTACTGGCGGAATACGGCTGGAATGAACAAAACCTGCCGGTCTTGGATTACGGCTTTCCATCCAGCGTTACGGACCGCCAGATGTTTGAACAGTTTCGCAGCTTCATGATGGATATCGGTTACCCGAGGGAGAAAATTCACCCGCTTAGCTTTGCCACCTATGGTGACTATTTCCGGGCGTATTCAAAACGCGAGGTTATGCTGATCACCAGTAGCTGGACCATGGATTTCCCGGACGCAGAAAACACCATGCAGTTGTACTTCAGTCCAAACAGAGCGCCCGGATCCAATTCTTCCAACTATAACAACGCCGACTATGATCAACTGTTCAAACGCAGCGCATCCATGCAGCCTTCCGCGGAGCGCACCCGCCTGTACCGGGAAATGAACCGGCTGGTCATCGAGGATTGCGCCACCATCAGTGGCATTACCCGCAGGCTGCTTTTCCTGTGGAACAAGAATGCGCTAATGCTCCCGGACCGCTCTTTTGTCGGCGGCTTTTTTCTGCGCTTCGTGGATATCAAACCGCATGCTTCAGGGGACGGATGAAGGCCTCGCATTACATCGGCAGAAAGCTGTTGGCGGCGGTTCCCCTTCTGCTGGGTGTGACATTGATCAGCTTCGTCCTGATGGTCTATTTTGGACCGGACAAAACTTTTGAATTACTGGGCAAAAACCCAACCAGCGAACAGATCAGCGAGGTGCGCCAGCAACTGGGGTACGACCGGCCCTTCCTGACGCGCTATGCCGAATACCTGCGCGAATTGATCACGCTGGATCTTGGGCTGTCAGAATCATCCGGTGAACGCGTCAGCAACCTGCTGGCCAGGACGGTTCCGGTCTCCATCGCGCTGGTACTGCCCGGCTTCATTATCGGCAACCTGCTGGGTATATTGCTCGGCCTGATCGCCGCCTGGCATCGCGGCCGCTGGCTGGACAGGTTCATCATGAGTGCCTCGGTGGTCGGCATGAGTATCAGCTTCCTGGTCATCATCATCGTACTTCAGATCGTGCTCTGTACACCCTGGGGGCTTAACCTGTTTCCGGCCCGCGGATGGGAAGTCAATGATGCCGCAAGCTATTTTTATTACGCGACCGTTCCCACGCTGGCCCTGGTATTTGTAACCCTGGGCTACAACACGCGTTTTTACCGGGCTGTGATGGCGGATGAACTGGGCCGCGATCACATACGCACGGCTTTGGCATACGGGGCATCAGCGGCTACCGTGCTGTTCCGCCATGTGCTGAAGAACAGCCTGGTACCGGTACTGACCCGGTTCATGTTTTCGATCCCGCTGGTGCTAATCTCCGGCAGCCTGTTGCTGGAAAGTTATTTCGGTATTCCCGGCATCGGCAAGGCCACCTTCGCGGCAATAACAAGCGGCGACCAGGCAATACTCAAGGCTGTCGTTGGCCTGACCGCGGTGCTGTTCGTGATCGCCCAGTTGCTCATTGACATCCTTTACCGCCTGGTCGATCCACGGGTGGCCGAGGCATGAGTCTCCGCACCAGCGTCATGATCCGCACACACGACGACCAGCAACTCAGTCGCGGCACCTCGGTCTGGATGCGGCTAAAGCACAATCGAAGCGGCATGGCGGGCCTGGTGATGGTGATGATTTTCCTGCTGACAGCGCTGGCATCCTGGGGAGGATTGATTGGCCAGGACTGGTCCAGCGTAACCGGGGGCCGCTGGGAATCACCCGGCACAGGACACTGGATGGGGACCAACATCCTCGGCCAGGATGTGATGGAACGAGCCATCTACAGCACCGGCACCGCGTTCAGGGTAGGCCTGCTGGTCGCGCTGTTATCCACCGCACTGGGCGCAGCACTGGGCGCGTTGGCGGGTTGGTTCAGCCACAGTTTTGTTGACGAGGCGGTGCTGTGGCTAAAGGGTGTTCTGGACTCCATTCCCTTTTACCTGTTTGTCGCTGCGGTCGCCTTCGCGATGAAGGGCAACCCGTGGGCCATGCATATTGCGATGATTGCCACCTTTTGGACAGGTACCGGCCGCCTGGTGAGGGGTGAGGTCATGCGTTTGAAGAATCGTGAATTTGTTGAGGCCGCCCGCGCCATCGGACTGCCCGGTTTCAAAATCGTATGGCGCCATATTCTGCCCAATACGATGCACATTCTGCTGGTGCAAAGTTCGCTGGTATTCGTTGCCGCCATCAAGACCGAAGTCATTCTCAGTTTCCTGGGCCTGGGCGTGCAAGACGGCGTCAGTTGGGGACTGATGCTGGCGGAGAGCACGCAGGAAGTCCTGGCTGGCCAGTTCGCAAATTTCGTCGCGGCCTCCGGCATGTTGTTTCTGTTATTGATGGGCTTCAATATGCTGGCGGACGCCTTCCAGGACGCCTTCGATGCCCGCGAGACCGCGTTGTGAGTATTCCAGCACTTTCGGTGCGAAACCTGTGCGTGTCATTTCCAGGCCGCGGTGGGCCGGAGCGGGTCGTGGACGGCATCAGTTTTGATCTTTCTGACGGCGAGATAGTCGGGCTGGTTGGTGAATCAGGCTGTGGTAAGTCGGTAACATCCCTGGCATTGATGGGTTTGATTCCACCCCATTTGGCAACAACGAGCGTTGACTCAATTCAACTCTTTGGTACCGAGATATCCACGCTCAATGCCCGCGGCTGGCAGAAAATCCGCGGTAAGGATATGGCCATGATCTTCCAGGAACCGGCCACTGCACTGGACCCGGTTTTTACCATTGGTCAGCAGATCAGCCAGGTACTTCGCCGTCACGGCACAATGAGCAAGGCCAGCGCCAGGCAAAAAGCCCTGAATGCGTTGGAACAGGGCGGATTTTCCGATCCGCAGCAGGTATTCAACGCTTATCCGCACCACCTGTCCGGAGGCATGCGCCAACTCACGATGGTTGCGCTGGCCATGGCCACCCGGCCACGTGTACTGATTGCCGATGAACCCACCACCGCCCTCGATGTCAGTACGCAATCGTTGTTGCTGGAACAGCTAAGGAAACTCAGGGATAACCACGGCACCGCGGTGTTGCTGGTAAGCCACGACCTCGGCGTCGTGGCCCAGTGTTGTACGCGGGCGATGGTCATGTATTGCGGACGGCTGGTGGAACAGGGGAATTATTCAGATTTGTACCGGCAACCCAGGCATCCGTATACCGCCGGACTGCTGGCATCGATCCCCCGCATCGCTGCCGGCCAGCCGGTTCGCACACACGCCATTCCGGGCCGCATCCCGACACCCTCAGAGCTTCCTGTTGGCTGCCATTTCGCAGACCGCTGTAAGCGCGCAGACGGATTGTGCCGGCAACGCTTTCCATCACAGACTAAGCTGCAAGGCACCCAGGTTGCCTGCCATCATCCGCTGTGAATAAGCAAAATTCATCCGTGGCCAACGCACCCCTGTTGCAGATTCAGGAGATCAGCAAGCATTTTCCTGTCCGGCATGGCTTGTTCACCCGTGGTGGACCAGCCCTGACCGCCATTGATCGTGTCAGTCTCAATATCGAGGCCGGCCAGATTTTCGGCCTGGTCGGGGAAACCGGCTCCGGCAAAAGCACTCTTGGCAGGGTAATTCTGCAATTGATCAAGGCAGATTCCGGCCGGATTCTGTTCCACGGTAAAGACCTGTGCACCGCGGGCGCGGGAGACCTGTGCCTGGCCAGGCAAAAACTCCAGATCATTTTCCAGGATGCTTCGGCAGCACTCAGTCCGCGCCGCACCATTGGCCAGACGCTGCTTGAGCCACTGGATCAATTCGGACTGGGAGACCGGGCAGAGCGTCAGCAGCAATGCGTCGCAGTGCTCGATACCGTCGGCCTGGATGGTGACGTACTGGCAAGGCTGCCGCATCAACTCTCGAGCGGACAACGGCAACGCATCGGCATAGCGCGTGCGGTGCTGACGAACCCGGACCTGATCGTTGCCGACGAAGCTGTATCAGCGCTCGACGTTTCCGTGCAAGCCCAGATCCTTGACCTGATCAGACATCTTCAATCGGAGCGGGGCATCGCATTTTTGTTCATCTCGCATGACCTGGCGGTCGTGCAGCAAATTGCAGACGTGGTCGGCGTCATGTTGTGTGGCCAAATCGTGGAGTCGGGCCCTTCAGACTCGCTGTTCCGCCAGCCTGCACACCCCTATACGCAGGCATTATTGGCTGCCGTGCCTGACCCTGATCCGTCAACACGCCCGGGCCCGGCACCCTTCAGCGCCGGACTCTCACGCCAACCACAGATGCAAGCGTGCGTGTTTGCAGATCGCTGTTCCAAGGCCATGCGGATCTGCAGGCTTGAAGAGCCTCAGCTGTTGCCGTTGGAAAGCAATCTGCAGCATCGCGTAAAATGCTACCTTTACTCCGAATCGATGCAATGAAAGACAACTGGAAAATAATCACCGGCATCCTGGTTTTGTTCGCAGCCCTGGCGTTGTCCGCCTGTGCCAAAAGTGGTGTGCGCGGGCAAGCGCCATTTGTCCAGATCAACAGCCTGGGCTTGCTCGAGCACACGCTCACACTGGACCTCGGGGTGAGAAACGTGAATTCGGAACCCTTTTCCATCGAACACATTGAATTTTCCATCATGGTTCGCGATATCGGGCTTGCGGTCTACGATGCTGCCTCCAATGCAAACTTGATTGCCAATGGATCTGAAAATCTGCGTTTTGAATTGGCAGCGAGTCCTGAAGGATTAGCGCTGTTAACTGCGCTCCAGCACGGCGAGATTGGCAGCCTTGAGTATGAGTTGGAGGGTGTGTTCCAGCTTACTGAAAACGCGAAAATGAAATTTCGTCACACCGGACATCTGTTTCGCGTTCCGGGCCGCCCGGGCCAGTTCCGTTAAGCTGTCGAGCCTGAATTGACGCACTTGGTAGCGACAGGTAATCTACAGAATCCTGTGTTATTGCGTGGAGCAAGAAGAATCCATGAAAATCAGCTTTGAACTCAGCCAGTCCGACCTTGAGCATTTTAAAGAAGTCATGGCCCGGGCGCGCAAGGCAGCCGGACATCTCAGTACCCAGGAAATCGTGGACAATGCCAGCGAACTGCTGGCACAGGTCAACCGATCGGAAACTTCCAGCTTCATTCGCAACCGGATGAATAAATTGGAAACCCTGATTGGCATGGCGATTGACAAGGGCTGGGGATTGACGGAGGACGACCGCAAACGCGTGGTCGAGGCCCTCGCCTATTTTTCAGAAGCAGACGACCTGATTCCCGACGATATTCCCGGCCTGGGTTTCCTGGATGACGCCATCATGATCGAACTGGTGTGCCAGGAACTGGAACACGAAATCCAGGCCTACCGTGATTTCGTGGTGTACCGGGCTGCGGAGGCATGCCGCAAAGGCGAGGATGCACATGCACTGGAGCGGGCTGACTGGCTGGAAGAACGCCGACAACAGCTCCACTCCCGTATGCGCAGGCGCAGGCGGCGTGGTGGCGGCAGTAGTGGCGGCAAATCACCTTTTTCACTACTCTGAAAAACAAAACATCAAAACTTGATACCCTGCGCAATACCCCCATCTAATTGTTGCATCGTATTGACCGGAATCAACCATGAGCCTCAGTGACACCACCCGTGAAAAAATCGAGCACCATCTGGAACAGGACCGGGTTGTGTTGTTTATGAAAGGAAACCCGCAGGCGCCAATGTGCGGATTTTCCTCCAAGACAGTGGGTCTGCTGGATTCACTACTGTCTTCATACGCGAGCGTGGATGTCCTCCAGGACCCGGAAATCCGCGAAGGCATCAAGGAATTCGGCAACTGGCCGACCATTCCCCAGTTGTACATTGACAAGGAGTTGGTCGGCGGCTGTGACATCGTGACCGCCATGTTCAACAGCGGTGAACTGCATGAGCAGCTTGGACTGGAAAAACCGGACCGCACGCCGCCGGACGTCACCATCAGCGAAACCGCCGTAGAGAAAATCCGCGAGTCCATGCGCGATCACGAAGGCATAGGCTTGCATTTTCACGTCGACGCCAACTGGCAGTCGCAGTTCAAGCTCGCACCGGCCGAAGGCCATGAGATCAAGGTGCAGGCCAGCGGCATTACCCTGCTGTTCGACGTGGCTTCCGCACAACGCGCTCGCGGTGCAGTGATCGACTGGGTCGAAAACATGCAAGGCGCAGGCCTGACCATCACTCTACCTTCCGCGCCGGCGCCAGTGAACCAGATGAGCGTAGGGGAACTGAAACAGAAACTGGATGAAGATGAAGTCATCCTGGTTGATGTACGGGGCGACGATGAACGCGCAAAGGCCAGCATTGAGCAGGCAAAAAATATGGACAGCGCACTGATGGATGAACTGGAATCAATGCCCAAAGACACCGCCATGGCATTCGTCTGCCACACCGGCGGCCGCAGCCAGGTCGCTGCCGAACATTTTTGCAAACAGGGATTTGAGAACGTCAGTAACGTCGCGGGCGGAATCGATGCCTGGTCGAAGGAGATCGATTCTTCGGTACCGCTTTACTGATGTTTCAGATTGATTAACCGGGTTTACGGAACTTGAGCGTCATACGGCTGGATTCACCGATGGCTTGCATTTCAGCCTGCAGTTCTGGATCGTCCCTGCTGGTGGCAAAGGATGGCGGCAGACGCCAGACAATGTCTTTCTCAGTGGGCTGATCCTTGCCATTCACGTTGATGTCGCTAGCCCCCAGGAATTCAAAACCAGCCTCTTCCATGCGCGCAATCACGAAGGCCTTTTTCAGGTAACCATTGCGCCCGCCCGCCCACTCGTCCGGCATATCATCGCGGGCCTGGTGTTGCACAACGCCAGCGATTCCACCCGGTTTGAGGACATTAAAGGCATCATCCAGGGCTGTTGTGAGATAGCCGCCATCGCTTTCAAAGCGGGCCAGATTGTGCAACGCCCGAATGATCAGCACTACATCAGCCTGCCCACGAAGTTGCTCAGGCATGGAGCCGAAAACGAATGCGGACACCCCGGCACTGTCTGCCACACCCCACCCTGCTGCTTCGGCAATCCAGTCCTCCATCCATGTTTTCTTTGCTTCCAGTTGCTCCTCCGAGAAAAACCCGAATTTTGGATACATCTCCAGCGCATAGTCTGCGCCGATCAACTGGCCCCCTTGACCCAGGTAAGACAGCAAAAGCCGCGAATACCACCCCCCGCCCGGCAAAGCCTCCATCACCGTCATGCCTGGCGAAACTTCAAAAAATTCCAGGGTTTCCAGTGGATGCCTGAATGGGTAACGACTTTGCATTTCCCCGGACTGTGCCGCCAACACCTCCGCAAGGCGGTCTGATTCCCCGGGAGGGTCCGACGCGAAGGCGCTGCCACTCACGGTCAGGCCGAGCGTAAAAATGGCAATAAGTATCTTAGACATTGAAGTTCCTATATATTCCGGTTGGAAAACAGCAAGAAGTGTACCGCCATTCAGGGGACCTGATGACACCAAACCATATATAGCGCTTGAAAAAAGGACAAAAATCGTGTAACATACTGATTATCGTAGTATTATCTTATCCCATTTAATTAGAAAATTTTACTAGAAAATTCAAAAGGAAAGAGCTTATTAACATTTCTGAAGGCGATACCATTCACCATCCCAACCACGGCATCGGCCAGGTTCAATCCATCCGCGAAAGAAGTTTTTCCAGAGAAAAAGGCGATACTTTTGCAAAATTATATTTTGATCGTGATGGACTGACACTGTTGCTGCGTAAAGAGGACCTCGATGATACTGTCCGGATTCCAATCAACAAGAAGGAAGCCAAGAGTTTGCTCGAACACCTCGGTAATTGGAATGGCAAAGTAAGTAGCGCGTGGAAAGTCCGCGCCAGCAACCACCAGGCTGTTATGGAGCGCGGTGACCCCTTTGGCTATGTTGAGGTCTACAAGGGCCTGAGCAAGCTGGAGAATGAAGGCGCCCTGCGCGCCACCGACCGGGAACATCTGAACCAGTCACTGGAATTCCTGGTCGAGGAAATTGCTTACGCCATGGACAGTACACCCGAGCAGGCGCGCAACCAGATTGCCAAGTTTGGAGCGGGATAGCTAAGGAAGCTCTGATCTATTCATGAACTTCCCTAATGCTTCAAATATCAAACTCTGCAATCACCGGCGTGTGATCGGAGGGGCGTTCCTGGGTCCTGGGTTCCCGGTCTATGTACGCAGTGGAACACTGCTCAAGCAGTGCCTTTGAAGCCAGCACGAGGTCTATCCGAAGACCCATGTTGCGCCGGAACGCGGCCATCCGGTAGTCCCACCAGCTCCAGGAATTTTCCGCCTGTTCAAAAAGGCGAAATGTATCGCTCAGCCCCAGGCTCATCATCCGCTCCAGGGCAGTGCGCTCCTGCGTACTGCACAGGATTTTTTCGTGCCAGGCTTCAGGATCATGCACGTCACGGTCCGCTGGAGCGATATTGAAATCGCCCAGCACGATCAACTTTTCATATTGCGCCAGTTCGGCTGATATGAAATCAGTGACTTTCTCCAGCCAGTGCATCTTGTAGGAAAATTTCTCAGATCCGACCTCCGAGCCATTGACCACGTACAGATCGATCACCCGGATGTCACCAAAGGTGGCGGCGAGAATCCGGCGCTGCGGATCATCCAGGCCGGGCACGTCCGTGACCATGTCGGCGCCTGCTTCCCGGCTGAGAATTGCGACTCCATTGTAGGTCTTTTGGCCCGAAAACAGGCTCTGGTAGCCGGCCTCGCGAAGCGCATCGCCCGGAAATCGCTCATCCGGCAGCTTGGTCTCCTGGAGGGCCAGGATGTCTGGGCTGGCACTGGCACACCATGCCAGTACATGCGGCAAGCGCACGTTGAGAGAATTGACATTCCAGGAAGCGACTTTCAGCATGGTTTAATATCCCCAACTCCAGGGACCCCAAACACCCA
>SMUY01354260.1_pt1 | contig 16126 bp, 12 predicted proteins | sample 2456441 | NCBI WGS metagenome assembly SMUY01 (sample SAMN11095931, study PRJNA526329) | marine sediment metagenome | biome: Marine sediment; feature: Surficial sediment; material: Deep marine sediment; isolation source: Hadal surficial sediment | place: Pacific Ocean | collected 2014-11 | depth...
AGTGAATAGTAGAAGTACGATGATGAATAGTCTGATGTTTTTCAATTTACTCATGAGTCCTACGGTTACGATCTTTACAGCGGCAAAGCGCGCTAGTTTAACAAAGGCTTCAAGCGAAAGTCGTCGCAGGCGATGAAATGGTTTGTTACTTACCGCGAACCTGACTAATCAGATGGCTCCCGCAGGGCTCGAAGCACATGACCTACTTTACCATCAGCATCCGTCGCGCATTTTTTTTGAAACGCAACAGTGACGGCCCTGGAAAGCCTGGTATATTTGTGCCTCCTGAAGCGAAATCGTATACGAACATTGGCTAAAAAACGCTACAGCATCGATCTCCCGGCACACCTGGCAGAGTGTGATGCCAACTACTTACGGTTGATGAAGTTATTCCCGTTGCTGCGCGAGGAGGATGTGAGTGTTTTTGGCATCATTGTCGGACAGCACCCGTCCGAAGTGCGTATCGAGGTCCTGGAACGAAGCCCGTATACAACCCATATCCGACTCACCCAGTTGCCCCAGGCACCCTGGAGTAAAAAACCGAGCCTCACCGTGCGTATGTACCATGATGCCCGAAGCGCAGAGGTCGTTGAATATCAGCATGCACGGCATTTCCGGGCCGTGTACGATTACCCGAATCAATACATGCGCCAACCGGATGAGAAAGTTCAGGTGAATCGTTTCCTGGGCGAGTTTCTGGCGCTGTGTCTGGAACACGGCGTTGCAGTCAACGAACCTGTCCTGGTGAGCTGACTCAAGGGTGTTGGTAAACGCGTCACGCAGGTATGGACCCGGGTCTGTGAAAGCGTAATAAGAGCAGAAGCTTAAGTTTGGTGAATAACTCCTCCAGCGCCTCGGTTAGTGGCGCCGATAGTTCCGCGTTTAGTGGCAGGGTAACGACGGTCCTGCAGATTACCGATTGTCATCTTCTCTCGGAAACGGGCAAACGTTTACTGGGTGTGGACACTGAAGATAGCTTGAGAGCCGTGCTCTCCCAGGCACTGTCCGAATTCGCTCCGGATGCTCTTTTGGCGACCGGGGACATCGCTCACGATCCGAGCGCCGAGGTGTATGCACGGTTTACGGCGCTCGTTGCCGAATACTTCACCGGTCCCATGTTGTGCATACCCGGCAACCACGACCTCTGGGCACCGATGCGCAGTATCCTTGCAGAGCCTGCCCGGTTGGACCTCGAGGGCTGGCAGCTGCTCGGTATGGATACTCATGTGGACGATGACGTCGCAGCCTGTCTACGCCCGACGGATGAAGCACGCCTGCGTGAAGCTTGTGTCACAGCAGAAGGTACCCATCTTTTGATCGCCTGCCATCACCCGCCGATCGAGCTAGGGAGCCCCTGGATCGACAAACACCGAATTCAGGAAGGAGGTGAACTGCTGGAGTGGCTATCGGAGTACTCGTGCGTAAAAGGCATCGTGTTCGGTCACGCGCATCAAATGGTCGATACCTCATACAAACACATAGCTGTGATGGGTACTCCGTCGAGCTGTTTTCAATTTGTCCCGCGGAGTCAGCGGTTCACTATCGATACAACGATGCCGGGCTACCGCTGGCTGCATCTTTCCGACGATGGCAGTATTCGTACCGATGTACGTCGAGTAGAGGACTATCCTCTTCACATAGATCTGAGCCAGGGGGCGTAAGTCGTGGTACCCGGTTTTATTGAGCAGGCAACCAGAACATCGTGTTGTTGGAACGTAAGCTGAAGAGGACCCATGGCAGCAAAGAAGTACTCGGCTGAATCCCTCCAGGTGCTGTCCGGTCTCGAGCCAGTGCGGCGCAGACCGGGCATGTACACCGACACCACGCGACCGAACCACCTTGTGCAAGAGGTGGTGGACAACAGCGTCGATGAGGCGCTAGCCGGTTTTGCCACGGAAATCGAAGTGACGGTCTTCAAGGATGGTTCTGTGGAGGTGATCGATGACGGCCGTGGTATGCCCGTCGACATCCATCCCAAACACAAGATCTCCGGTGTCGAGCTGATTCTTACGCGTCTGCATTCTGGCGCTAAGTTTGACAACGAGCACTACAACTTCTCCGGTGGCTTGCATGGCGTAGGTGTTTCGGTGGTCAACGCGCTGTCTGAGACACTCGTGGTTGAGGTCCGGCGCGAGGGCAAAATCTTCAGCCAGAGCTACCGGAAAGGTAAACCGGAAGCCGCGCTCAAAGCGACGGGCAAGGTAGGTAGGCGTAATACGGGTACCCGCATTCGGTTTTTGCCGGAGGCAAGCTACTTCGATACGAGTGCTCTCTCACTACCGCGCTTGAAACACCTGCTGCGTGCCAAAGCGGTACTTTGCCCCGGTTTGCGCGTGAGCCTCCGTGTTGAGGGAAACAAGAACGACGACGTGAACTGGTGTTATGAGGATGGCCTGAAGAGTTATCTCGCAACGGTCCTGGCCGGTGCCGAAACCATTCCCGCGGAACCGTTCATGCACAGCGCCGAAGGTAACCGGGAAGCAGTAGACTGGGCTATGAAGTGGATCGTAGATGGCGGAGAGACGATTACCGAATCTTACGTCAATCTCATCCCAACCCCGCAAGGGGGTACACACGTGAACGGGCTGCGCAGTGGCATGGTGGAAGCGCTCAAGGAGTTCTGTGAGTTTCGTGATCTGTTGCCACGTGGCATCAAGCTGACCGGCGACGATCTCTGGGATCAATGTGCTTATGTGCTCTCCGCGAAACTTGCGGACCCACAGTTTTCCGGTCAGACGAAAGAACGATTATCCTCACGCCAGTCGGCCGTGTTCATCGGCGGCGTAGCCAAGGATGCGTTCAGCTTGTGGTTGAACGAGCACCCTCATGATGGCGAGCGTCTTGCGGAGCTTGCCATCTCAAATGCGCAACGGCGCGTGCAGGCGAGCAAAAAAGTTGCTCGCAAGAAGATAACCACGGGACCGGCGTTACCGGGCAAGCTCGCCGACTGTTCGGGCACCGATGCTGATCGGGCCGAGTTGTTTTTGGTGGAGGGTGACTCCGCCGGAGGTTCGGCAAAACAGGCCCGTAGTCGGGAATTCCAGGCAGTGATGCCGCTCAGAGGAAAAATTCTCAACACGTGGGAGGTGGATGCGAGCCAGGTGCTGGGCTCCCAGGAGGTGCACGACATTGCCGTTGCGATCGGTGTTGATCCCGCATCCGATGATCTCAGTGGTCTGCGCTACGCCAAGATCTGCATTCTGGCCGATGCCGACTCGGATGGTGCTCACATCGCTACACTCCTGTGCGCTTTGTTCCTCAAGCACTTCCGCCCGCTGGTTGAGGCGGGTAACGTTTACGTCGCCATGCCCCCGCTGTATCGCATCGATGTTGCTAAGGAGGTGTTCTATGCACTCGACGAAGCCGAAAAGGAAGGTCACCTGGATCGAATTGCCGCCGAAAAGATACGCGGTAACGTCGTCGTCCAAAGATTCAAAGGCTTGGGCGAGATGAACCCCATGCAGCTGCGCGAGACAACGATGGATCCTGATACGCGCAGACTAGTGCAACTGACTCTGGATTCCTCGGAGAAGACCGATGAGATGATGGACTTGTTGTTGGCGAAAAAACGTTCCCAGGATAGAAGATCATGGCTCGAGTCCAAGGGTGACTTGGCGTCATTGGAGTAAACCCCTTTTACTGCTCAACAGTTTGATGAACCTGTAACCAATCGCATCAGAGACTCATGGCCACCACAGAAACCCCCGAGATCGAAACCCTACCATTACGGATCTATACGGAACGCGCGTACCTGGACTACGCCATGTACGTTATCAACGACCGTGCCCTACCCCATATCGCTGACGGTCTCAAACCTGTTCAGCGGCGCATCATCTATGCGATGAGCGAACTCGGCTTGAACTCCCAGGCGAAGTACATGAAGTCGGCACGCACGATCGGAGACGTGCTGGGTAAGTTTCATCCCCATGGCGACAGCGCATGTTACGAAGCGATGGTGCTGATGGCTCAGCCGTTTTCCTTCCGTTATCCGTTGGTTGAAGGGCAGGGAAACTGGGGCGCGCCAGATGATCCGAAGTCGTTTGCGGCGATGCGTTACACCGAGGCGCGGCTTTCGAAGTATGCCCAGTTGCTTTTGGCGGAAACACGACTTGGCACGGTGGACTTCACACCCAACTTCGATGGAACGTTGCAGGAACCTGAGTTGTTACCCGCGCGCGTACCATTCGTGTTACTCAATGGCAGTACGGGGATTGCCGTTGGCATGGCCACCGACATCCCGCCCCACAACCTCAATGAGGTGGTGAGTGCGTGTATTCATATGCTGGACAATCCACGAGCGACGGTGGGCGATCTGATGACCCACATCAAGGGTCCGGATTTTCCGTCTAGAGCCGATATCATCACCCCAGCGGCCGAGATCAGAGAGATTTATGAGACGGGACGCGGGAGCATCAAAGCTCGTGCAATCTACAAGAAGGAAAATGGCGAAATCATCGTTACTGAGCTGCCGCATCAGGCATCGCCAGCGAAGATTCTCGAACAGATTGCTCATCAGATGCATGGGAAAAAGTTACCGATGCTGGCGGATCTTCGAGATGAGTCAGACCACGAAAACCCGACTCGGCTCGTGCTGGTCCCTCGTTCCAACCGGATTGATGTGGACCGGCTGATGAATCACTTGTTCGCAAGTACTGATCTGCAAAAGAGTTATCGAGTCAATCTGAACATCATCGGGCTCAATCAACGCCCTCAAGTGAAGAACCTCGCGGTCCTGATCAAAGAGTGGCTCACCTACAGGCAGGAAACCGTACGCCGTCGTTTGCAATTCCGCCTTGAGAAGATCAACGAACGGCTGCACATCCTTGCTGGACTGCTCACTGCGTACCTCAATCTCGACGAGGTGATTCGCATCATTCGCGAGGAAGAAAGCCCCAAGGCGGCGCTCCGGAAGAAGTTCAGACTTTCGGATGTTCAGGCCAACGCCATTCTGGACTTGCGATTGAGGCAACTGGCCAAGCTCGAAGAGATCAAGCTGAACGCCGACAAGGACGACCTCGAGGGAGAGAAGACCGACCTCGAAAAAACGCTCAAATCGAAGGCTCGCCTGAAAACACTCGTCAAAAAGGAACTTCTCACAGATGCTGAGGAGTATGGCGATACGCGTCGTTCACGGTTTGTTGATGTGGAAGTAGCCGTCGCCTTCAGCGAAGAGGATCTGATAGGCAACGAACCCATCACGGTGGTGTTATCCGAAAAAGGTTGGATGCGTGCTGCCAGAGGGCACGATACAGATGCGCAGGAGCTCAGTTATCGTAGTGGTGACAAATACGGGCACGCGGCTCGCGGGCGGACCAACGACATCTTGGTCGTTCTCGATTCCGTTGGTCGGAGTTATGCCGTGGCCCCACACACGTTACCGTCCGCCCGTGGGCAGGGGGAGCCTCTCACCGGCCGGTTCAAGCCTGCCGCTGGTGCTCGATTCGTCGGTTTGGCGATGGGGTCTGGAAGCACGCGTGTACTGCTTGCGTCGGATGCGGGATACGGCTTTGTCGGGTCGTTGGAGGAGATGACGACCAAAAACAAAGCGGGGAAAGCTTGCCTGAGTGTACCGAAAGGCGGGACGGCGTTACCGCCCGTGGTGGTAAATCTGGAAATGCAACAACAGGTCGTTGCGGTCACCAATCAGGGCCGCATGTTGATATTCCCACTCGCGGAGGTGCCGGAGCTTTCGCGCGGCAAAGGAAACAAGCTGCTCAACGTTCCAAGCGCGACGTTCAAGGCGGGCGAGGAGTTTCTGGTTGCGGTTAAGGTTGTTGGTCGCAACGACGATCTCCTGGTTGTCGCAGGTCTTCGCCATCTACGCATGAAACCGAAGGATCTACAGAACTACGTCGGTGAGCGTGCTCGTCGGGGTCGGAAGCTACCGCGCGGGTTTCAAAGAGTGGATTCGCTTGTGGTGGAGTCGCCTTGAGCCGTTAGCCTTTCGACCTGCTGGGTAATGAGATCCGCATATGCCCGGGACAACCCGGTAATCAGATAACAGGCTTGCGCGGTGGTGAGTTCCGCCAACAGCGGGTTGTCGAGCCGTTGTGATAACAGTCTCTCTCTGCGCAATATGCGAACGTAGAACCGATCGCTTACTGCGACGGTTTTGTACTTGGCGAGTGCCGATAGGAGGACTGTGTCTGCGACTTCCGGGGCACTCACCTCGAGCTTTTTGTCACTGGGCAGCAGGAGTTCATGTACGGCCAGCCTATAGATGCCGCGTCCAGCGTCTTCATCAAGCAGGTGAAGCAGTACAAAAGCCGCACACATCACCTGGAAGGCTCGATCATGGCCTTCGTTATGCTCGAATCCGACTAATACACCCGTGCCGGGAAGGTACACCGCATGACCTTGATAGAGGTTCGCCACCTGTTCAGCCATTGTCAGGCCGTAGGCGAGCTCGAGTTCGCGTTCTGCCGGGGTCATGCTGAGTTGGTTGTAGAGATTGATGGCGAGAAGATAACGTGGCTGGGTCTCGGCTTGATCGGCTGGTGATTGTGTGGGAATAACGCAGCGGCGCGCGAGCTTGCGACTATCGTTGACGTTGCTGAGGACGAGAATGAATAACGGCGTTAAAAAAACAACCAACGCCGAGAGCGAGTAGCGTAAGGAACGCGATGATGTGTCACCTCGCTCGAACGCAAGACGGTCCAGACTCAACTTGACGTAACCGACGATGGTGTCGCCGGAGGTCACCATTTCGGTGTAGTTCACACCGTTGGCTGGGGTTCCGCTCAGTGCCAGAACTTTGTCGTCGACAGTGTAGATTGCGACTCCGACCACTTCAGCTATTTCGGCCACGCGGTTGGTCAGCACGCCCAGATGAATGCGGTCTTGTTTCATGAGCGGCTCGACGCTGAGATACGCGAGACTTTTTGCGACGCTCGAACCAAACCGTTCCAGGCGTGCCTCGCGCTCGTCAGTCAGCGTCCAGATCACAACCAGGCCCAGCGCCGTGATCACAGCCGCAGCCGCAGCCGTCCACAACAAGGGGCTAGGTTTGACGAGCCTGGAGTAAGCCGTTAGCTTCAAGTTAGCAGTACTCCGAAGGATGATTTCTTGGCCAGCGAGATAGTTTTGGTGAACGTGTCGGGACAAGACAAGCCCGGCTTGATGGCCATGTTGACATCCACATTAGCCCAATTTCAAGTTCGTGTACTCGATATCGGGCAGGCTGTCATCCACGATGAGCTGAACCTCGGGATGCTGGTACAGATAGAGAAGGGTTCGCAACGCGAAACCGTGCTCGGAAATCTCCAGTCCACAACCCGGGAAATGGGTGTAACGGTTCGCTTTACCGACATTACCCATGCGCAATACGAAGACTGGGTGAGCAGCCAAGGCAAGCCACGCTACATAGTCACACTGCTAGCCGGCCACGTAGCCGCCGGTCAGTTGGCGGCCGTGACTGACATCATCCAGCGACATGGCCTCAACATCGACGCTATTCGGCGGCTTTCCGGGCGGATGTCTCTATCCAGCGTAAATGAGACGACCGCGCGGACCAGCATCGAAATGAGTTTGCGTGGTTCCTTGTCGGATGGTGATGCCCTCAAGGAAGACCTCATGGCAGCAGCTCAAGAGCTGACTTTCGATTTCAGTGTTCAGCGCGATACGGTATACCGTCGCAACCGACGCCTCGTCGTGTTTGACATGGACTCGACGCTCATCAACGTAGAGGTGATCGATGAGCTCGCGAAGCGACACGGCGTGGGGGCCGAAGTGATGGCGATCACCCGGCGAGCTATGCGGGGTGAGCTGGTCTTCCACGAGAGCTTCAGGCAAAGGGCTAAGCTGCTCAAGGGACTACCTTTAAGTGTACTCAGTGATGTTGCCGACGCGGTGTCACTCAACGACGGTGCACACCGACTGATTCGAACGCTTAAACACTTCGGTTACAAAACGGCGATTATCTCCGGTGGGTTCAAATATGTAGGGGAGCAGTTGCAGGGCGAGCTTGGCATCGACTATGTGTTTGCCAACGAGGTCGAAACCAGCGATGGCGTCCTGACTGGTGAGGTCCGTGGCGAGATCATCGACGCACAGCGCAAAGCCGAGCTGCTAGAGGAAATTACCCGTCGGGAGGGAATTTCGAAGCAACAGACCATTGCCATCGGCGACGGCGCCAACGACCTGCCAATGCTGAATGCGGCCGGTCTTGGGGTTGCTTATCACGCGCGTACGGTAGTTAAGGAAAGCGCCCGGCACGCCATTTCGAACTTCGGTCTCGATAGCGTCCTCTACTTGATGGGGTTCTCGGACCGCGACATAGAACAAGCCCTGGATGGCCGGGCATCAAATAAGGACCAAACCTGAACTGATCAATCGTCCGTGCTGAAGTCGTAATCCATATCGGCCGTGGGCTCTTGGAGATAGTGCCCCTGGATGTAGTTCGCTCCAGCCTGCCATAGAGCGGACAGCACATTTGCGCTTTCCACCATCGGCACGATGGTGAGCTTGCCGGTGGATTGGAGTTCGCGGATCATGTCGGTGATCTCGTCTTTCAGTTCGGGATTCTCTTGCAGGCGTGCGACATGTGAAGTGTCAAGCTTCACGAAGTCCACCGGAAGTTGGCGTAATGTTTCGAAGGGCTTGTCACACAGCCCGAACCGTGACAGTGAAGCTCGGCAGTGCAATTTTTTGAGACCTTCAACGAACTCCTGAGTCCGGCTCATGTAATTGTTTGCGTCCTGTTCCGTGATCTGGAAGACCACCGCGTCGCTGGGCAGACGACCGGCCTTGATCGCCACACCAAGCCACTGAATGAATTCCGGATCCGCAACACTGTTGCTGGTCACATTGATGGTGAGTCGGGTGTTGTTGCCTTTTGAACGGTGCACCGTGAGCATCTTGATCGACTGCAGGATAACCCAGCGATCGATTTTGCCGGCCACGCCATACTCAATTGCGGTGCGCAGAAATTCACCTGGCGCCATCTGTTTGCCACCACGGTCAAGCATGCGCAGGAACACTTCGTAATGCTCGTCGGAATCGCCTCGGAGGCTGATGGTGGGTTGAAACAGCAACACGAACTTTTGGTTTTCGATGGCCTCGTTGATGAGGCTCAATATTTGTACGGCGTCCTCACTCGGACCGTCTTCGTTTTCGGCTCTTGGTAGTTCGACTTGATTGCCTTTGAGACAGGGTTCTGACAAGGTGGCAGCGAAGGCAGAGTTCAAGCAATTATCAGCCGCAGAGTCGTTCGTTTCCTGGTAAACGGCACCGCCAAAGCTCAACGTTGGACGTACCGTACTGGTATTCACTTCCACCAAAAGGTCTTGCACCACTTGTCGGTGGGTGTCCATTTTTGCCACTGCCTCAACGCGATCCTTCGCAAGAATGCTGACGGCGAATTGGTGGCTCGCCAACTTCACGAAGAGCATACCGCGTACCGATGCGCGTAGCGCGCGCTCGACTTCCTGTGCGATCTGTTCTGCGCCGAGGAGACCATACGTTGACTGTAGTTCCTGGAATTTGTCGACAACCCCGACAAAGATACCGCGAAAACCTTCTTCTATGCCTGCGAACAATGTGGTGGTGTCATTGAGGAAGGCAGACAGCGTTGCCGCGTCCCCATTACTCCTGGCTGGATCAACGACTTGGACCGGGGTATCGGAGATTACCGGTTGCTGAGGGCTTGGTATACGTACGGTAACCTGCAGGCAGTGTTCGCCTTCATATTCGGCACGTGCAAATGTCATGTTGCCGCTAACAACATCGCCGTTGGTACTGCGCCCGGTGAATTCCAATACCGCTTCGGTGTCGAGCGCGTATTCCTGTTCGCCGTCGGTGCGGAATTGCTTCAGTTCAGCCTTGAGCGCTTCTGCACTTTCGGGTTCCAGGAGATCGATGAGTGGGACCCCGAGCAGATCGTCCGCGTCTGCGAATCCAAATAGCTCGAGATAGGCAACGTTCGCGTAGATATGCATGCCTTCGTGGACGTAGGCAATCGCAGCTTTAGAACTTTGTAAAAGGAGTTGGCAGCGTTGTTCTGCCTCCTGGAGGGCGCGTCGGGCTTGGTTGAGATGGTTTGTCTGATAAACGTTATCCAGTTCACGCTTAACCACCAGAACCAGCTGTTGTGGTTGCGCAACAGATACGACGTCAGCTGCTCCCAGTGCCATACCCTCGGCAGGCGAAAGTTCGCTACCGTCGGGGTTGACGATAATGATCGGTACGTCGGGTGCAGCGGCCTTGAATCGGGGTAGCAGTTGCTCGAGATGGGGTAACGCACCGTTGCAGAGCATCAAGTCCGCGTCAGTCGCAGAGGCGTGCGCGATCGCCAGATCGACAAGCTCCATCCTCGTCGCGATGCCTGCGTCTCGCAAGAGGGAATCGAATTGATGAGCGGCGTTTTCCGAGGATTCCGCGATAAATAGGCGCACGGGCGCGTGTTGGGGTTGTTGTGCCGCCATGTCCCTATAGCCAACGTATCCCTAGCTGGATTCGCCGGATTCCTGCTCACCGATCAATTCCGACAGATCGCTTATGTTGAGGTCGATTCGGGCGTTTTCCAAGTAACCATCCAGCATTCGAAATGTGAACTGGTTAAAACTTTCGGTCCTCAGCACGCTTGTGGTGAGCTGGGCGGTCGTCTGAATTCCCTGACGTTGCACATGGATCTTGTTCTTCTCCTGGAAAGGCACAACGGGCGTAATCAGCATTGCTGGCTGATCGATAGGCTGCAGAGCCGGAAGCAGCAGCGCGCGAACATAATCGGTGGGTCCACCACGTTTCTTGATCACTCTAACCGCGACGGGGATGGCCCGTGGGGCAAGCAACTGGATGCCCATGGCGGCGCCCTGGTTGTTCTGGCGTATCCAGCGTATGACCGCAATACACCAGCGTGGATCAGTCTCGTCTCGAAGCCCGAGCAGTTCGCCGGTTTGCACGTTCCCCGGCAGTGGTTCCTTCCAGCGGATCCGATAACCGCCGGGGCTCGTATCCACTGCGATGGTGTCATAGAAGTTGAAACTCTGTTTCGCAGCCTGTTCAGCCTTTTTTGCCTTCGAAACGGGTTTCGGCAGATGGTGGGGCTGCAGAATAATGCGATCGGGATCGTCGATATTGGGATTTACGGGGATACGCACGCGAAGATCGAATGCATCGTCCCAGACGTCCTTGTTTGATTCCACCACATCGAGTTCTTGCTCGTCTGCCAGGAACGGGTTGACCTCGCGCTGTAACACAGCATCGGTCCGTGGCAGTTGATCGACAAACTCGACGCCGCCGGAGAGAAAATAATGCACGGCGCGCAGACCCATGCAGATCTTCACGGACCCCGAGGCAGGTGCCCGCTTGAACGCACGTGGTTTCATCAATCCCCAAGCGTCCACCAGGTGGCTCAGAATGTCGTTAGGCACGTATTCGGGTATCTCGATGCCGCCGTCGATTTTTTTCAGGTAAGCCTCGAGTTCATAAACGAGCACATCGGAACGGATGCTTCTTGGTTCGTCGGGGTTTTTTAGCAGTTTGCTATATTGAGGCCCTTGATCCGACTCCAGATCGATAAGGAACAGTGCGTCATCGGTATTGTTTTCTATTGTCGCCTGGGGAGTCCACACCTCGAGGGCATTGAACACCTGAGCTAGATGCTGGTAACGCAATTGATTGGGTTTGCAACACGCCAGCAGCAGTGAGCGCAGGTAAGTGTCAGCGATGGTCGTGTTGGTTGTGGAATGGTTTTCGGGGTCTTCCTGCTCGATGTTGTTTACCTCAAGCCGTTCCGCAAGGAAATACAGCTGGTTCAGATCCAGCCAGAGTCGATCGCCCGGTGCCACGTAAAGTTGCAGGGTACGCAACAACGTTCGTGAAAGATCCGACAGCGCCCGGTGTGCTGCGAGGGGAATGACGTTCTTACCTAGCGCCGGATTTTCGCTAAGTTCCTCGAGGGCTTCGACGACAACCACTTTGTAACCTGAACAGAGGTTGGTTATGAGTCGCTGGGCGAGCCTGGCGATCGCGTCGCCATGATTAGCGGAGCTGGCAGCGGTTTTATCAAGGCGTGCGCAGATGTAGTGAATGGTCGGGCGCACGCTCTCAAGGAGCTCCATCCGAACGCTGAAATTCGTGTTGAGCCTGGTGAGTTCAAAAGTTGCCTGGCGAAGCTGAGTTGCCGTATCGGCCGTATTAGCCATAGGCAGGCTGGCGACCCAGTCGGCTATAGCGCTGGGGTGTGGATCGCAAAAGGACAAGACGTCCAGATCCGTGTCTGGAATCGTTAACTTGACCGTCAAGCCATCCTGCATGAAGCAAAGCCATCTGAGTTACCCACGAACGCGAAGTATAGTGAAAACAACCGCTCCAGACAGTGAATTGGCACAGTTACGATGGGAGGGTAAGGGACTGCTTCGAGCAACGTATTTTTCAGCACGCCGCTGATCCTGGGATTCGAGCTGGTTAGAGTACTAATCTGCTCATCGGACTATCATAGGTGCCATCTCCAATGAGAATAGATTTGAGCACGCATGGCGAGCTACTCTACCAACGAATTCCGACCCGGCCTGAAGGTGCTTCTCGAAGGAGATCCCTGCTCCATTCTGGAGAACGAGTTCGTCAAACCCGGCAAGGGTCAGGCGTTCAACCGCGTGAAGTTTCGCAATCTGAAGACGGGACGGGTATGGGAGCGAACCATCAAGTCCGGGTTGAGAATCGAGGCGGCGGATGTGCTGGAACTCGATATGGAGTATCTCTATACGGACGGCGAGTTTTGGCATTTCATGAAAACCGACGGCAGTTTCGAGCAGATAGCGGCGGCGGAAGCGACCGTGGTGGACGTTAAGAACTGGCTGAAGGAACAGGAAGTCTTTCAGGTGACTTTGTGGAACGACACGCCCATCTCGGTTACTCCACCGAACTTTGTGGAGCTTGAAGTTGCCGAGACTGATCCCGGCCTGAAGGGAGACACGGCGCAGGGCGCCACAAAGCCTGCCACACTCTCCACCGGAGTCACCGTCAAGGTGCCGCTGTTCATCAATATCGGGGACATACTGCGAATCGATACCCGTAAGGGCGAGTACGTCAGCCGCGCGTGAACGGCTTCTGGCAACCCAGTTGCAGCCTGGATGCCTTAAGCGCGCGCGCCGAATTGTTGCGAACACTGCGCGAATTTTTCGTCGCTCGAGAGGTGCTCGAGGTCCAGACGGCGACACTCGCATCCCACACGGTCACGGATATCAACATCGAATCTTTACGGGTTCAAGATAACTCTTTCCTGCAGACCTCACCGGAATATCAACTCAAGCGTCTGTTAGCGGCCGGAGCACCTTCCATCTATCAACTCGGTCCGGTCTTTCGCGCTGGCGAAGCAGGCCGGTTGCATAATCCTGAATTTACGCTGCTGGAGTGGTATCGGCTCGGATTCGACGATGTCATGCTCATGGCTGAAGTTGCCGAGCTGGTCGATCTGGTGCTCGGTCCCCAGCCGGTTCGCCTATTGCCGTATCGGGAACTGGTTGGAACGCTGACAGGTGATCGTGATGTCCTCGACCTGGCATGTGCTGACGCGCTCGCGCGTCTGGGTCCCGGGCGGTTTTTTGTCACCGAGTATCCTGCACAACAAGCGGCGCTGGCCCGTCTCAACTCTGCCAATCCTGAGGTGGCGGCGCGATTTGAGCTCGTAATCGACGGTGTTGAGATCGCCAATGGTTACCATGAGCTTGGGGATGCCGCAGAGCTTCGGCGACGTTTTCAGGATGATTGTGCGGAGCGCGTAAGCACTGGACATTTCTGCCCGGAGCTAGATGAGCGCTTTCTCGCGGCGATGGAGGCCGGGTTGCCCGATTGTGCTGGCGTCGCGCTCGGTGTCGATCGGCTGCTGATGTTGAAGATGGGGGCTTCCAGCCTCGCGGAGGTCATGCCATTTCCAGTGGGTGTCGCCTGAGACGCTTAATATCGATCAACCGATAAGCTGGCCGATTGACTCACCCATACGCACTTTTTTGCCTTGCTGGAGGGTTCCGTCGAGTTCTACCCGGCCCGGTTCAAAACAGACGATGACGGTGGAACCCAACACAAAGCGGCCGATCTCGCAGCCACGCTCAAAGCGCTGATCGTATTCGTTCTCCGTGAACGATCGATAGGGTGATTGGGGACCGGACCAGACCGTCTCGATACTCGCAACGATCAGCGCACCCACCAGAATTACCAGCACGTCGCCATGGTCACTCGCGAAATGGCATACCAGTCTCTCGTTGCGACAGAAAAGATCTGAGATTGCCGCTTCGGTCTTCGCGTTCACGGAAAAAAGCGCACCGGGTATGGCGATTGTTCGAACGAGTCTGGCGGTGATGGGGAGGTGCACACGGTGATAGTCCTTCGGCGCGAGATATACAGTGGCGAAGGTGCCGCTGTGAAATTGGGGTAAATCCACGCCCGTTAGTGAACGAAGTGAATAACTGATTCCCTTCGCTTGCATTAGCTTGTTATCGACGAGTTGTCCTACCTGACTGATGGAACCGTCGGCGGGACATATCACAGCTAACGGGTCGCTCGCGATGGGTCGCGCATCGGTGCGCAGCTCGCGGGTGAAAAAATCGTTGAAGGAGTCGTAGTCATCTGGCGAAGCGCGCCGTGCTTCGCTCAGATCCACACCGTATACCCGTGAGAACGTCTGAATGAATGTACGGCGTATCCAGGGTGTTTGCGAACACGCGAAGCGTCCGACCAGTCGCGAGAGTCCATGCTGTGGAAGCAGTCGTTGTAAGGCTGCGAAACTCCTGCTCATGGTCCCGTGATCGGCGTATCGTCCCGGTTGCCCCACTCCGCCCACGAACCGGGATAGGCACGGATTTTCTCAAAGCCGCAGAGTCGTGCCGTTAGATAAGAGAGTCCGGAGCGATGATGTGTCTGACAGTAGGTGATGATGGACTTCTCACTCACCAGGCCATGCGCCGCAAGCAGTTCTTCAACTTTCGCGGTCAGACGGAGGTTGTTTGAGCGATCTTTTAGATCCATCCAATCAAGGTGCACGGCGCCAGGTATGTGTCCGGACCTGTTGGCAGTCTGGCGTAAACCAAGAAACTCCTCTTTCGAGCGCACGTCCCAGATAATCTGTTCCGGATCATCTATGGCGATCAGTACATCTTCGAGCTCGGCAATAGGCGAGTCGTGCAGTGTCAAGCTGACAGGCCGGAACTCGGGTCGGGTGCCGAAACCTGTTTCCAGCGGTAACTTTGCACCGTGCCATGCGTGTAGTCCACCGTTCAGATAACCGCTGTGACGGTGCCCGATGATATCCAGAGTCCAGATGAACCGTCCGGCCCAGCCACCGCCCTCATCGTCGTAGACGACAATGTCGACATCGGCGTGATAGCCGAGACGGCCGAATAACGCGGTCAAGCGGTCAACACTTGGTAGACGGCCGGTAGCGGGTGGTGTGCCGTCAACCAGCTCCTTCGGCTCCACGAGGATCGCCCCTGGCAGGTGCGCCCGGCCGTACGCTTCGCGAGAAGCGACGTGTACCAGTAACAGGTTCTCCCGCGGCTGAGCTTCGAGCGCTTCCGGTTCAAGTAGCTTGATGGGTGTGATGAGACCCGACCTCGTCAGTAACGGAACCACTATGTTAACTAGTTCTTGTCGAGAAATTAGGACAATGTGTCTGGGTGATTGTCGTCGTGTAACCGCGTTGAGGGTGGGGAAGCTCTATTTGCGCCTCCGCTCAGCCCCTCCGGGATGCCCTCAGTCGCGAGCCTGCCCCTGCGGGTCAGTTCGCTCTTTCGGCTTCGCTCAAGGTCGCAAATAGAGCTTCCCCACCCTCAACGCTCACTACTACAGTATTCGAGAGTTTCACACTCCGACATGCTCTTAACGGTGATTGGGCCTGATTAGCTAAATACTCGAATCTGGAAGTCAGCAGCAGAGAGGTTGGGGGTTCGCTTATTCGCGCTGTGAGCGAAGCCGAATGAAGCGAATTGACCGTCTTCGGGCAAGTTCGCGAAATGAGGGGACCCTGGAGGGGCCGAGCGTTTGCGCGAATAAGCGAACCCCCGGCCTCTCTGCGGTTGCCAACGGCGATATCTATGCGGCCATCGACCCAACCTGTGTGGGTAGCGTGGCGCCTACGGTGGCAACATAATGGTTCAAGTTCGTTGTTGGAGAGCCAAGTGCCCGCGAATCTAAT
>SMUY01326115.1_pt1 | contig 16124 bp, 19 predicted proteins | sample 2456441 | NCBI WGS metagenome assembly SMUY01 (sample SAMN11095931, study PRJNA526329) | marine sediment metagenome | biome: Marine sediment; feature: Surficial sediment; material: Deep marine sediment; isolation source: Hadal surficial sediment | place: Pacific Ocean | collected 2014-11 | depth...
ATCGAAGTCAATCCAGAGAGTACTATAATGTCTGCAGATATGGATCTGTCACTAAAAATAACCTCTGCAAATGCTCTACCACACTTAGTTTCGATTTTTAAAATACCATAAATTGTCTAGTTAGTTCGTGAATATTTTCACTAACTTAAAAAATCACTTTCTTTTTAGCACTCAAAAAAATTTTCGAAGCTTAGCCTGGAGTGTTTATGTGTGAAGTTTACTCCTAGGATAAGACTCTACGGCAAAAGGGTGATAGAGGAGCAAATCACACAAGAGATTTTCAATCTTCTTCACGGCAAAGGCGCAAGGCCGTACCCACTTTCAGTTACAGAGACTGCAAGACTTCTTGGTGTCTGTAGGACTACAGTCTACGATTACCTCAGGAGAATGAAAAGTCTAGATAAATCAAATACTGGTAGGTTCAAGCTTCCAAAGATTCCACAAGCAAAACGTTTCAAGCAATTCAACAAACGTCATGTAATTACAAGCGATCCCCTTGTCGCAGAATGGATGGAGGATCTTACTACAAGAAAGGGCGATGAGTCGCTCAAGTCATGGAAGACAAGAATAAAGTCACTTGAGGTTGTCTCTAATACCTGCAAAATCCATCCATCCGACCTTCTTGCATCCCAACGAAACACCGAAAAAATCCTGAGACAGTACGCGCAGCTCTGCCAACAGGAAAAGGACTTTCGCCTGACAGCACGCAAACGAAACGGCATAAAGTGCCTGATTTACTTTAGGGTCCAGGCAGTGCGTGACTTTTGCGGCTTTTACGGATTGACTTGGCGGCGCGGCGTCGGAGGAATAAATCAGATACTTTTCGTGATGATTTGATGAAAATTGCTGTGAAAAAGACTGAAAGAAAGGAACTAGCTTTTATTATTTGAAGTGTTCCGAAAAATCATGCCCTTTGCCCACTTACCGGCCCAAGAACTTGCACAAATAAAGCAAATCAACATTGACGGAAAAAGGCATTATGAAACTCCTCATGGTACATTCATTTCAATTACAACTCTATTGTCGTCTTTGACACCACAGGGTATTTTGGATTGGAGGGAGTCTGTAGGAGATGACGTAGCTGATTATGTGATGCGAATTGCAGCTATTCGTGGTAACAAGCTGCACAAAATAGTAGAATTGTATCTTTCAAACGAACCACAAAATGATCTTGTTGGAGAACATGGTATACTTGCAGCTGGTTTGTTTAGTTTGATGAGGCCAGCACTTGATAAAATTAATAAAATCAGGGCATTGGAGCAGGCATTATACAGTGCAAATCTGGGGGTTGCAGGAAGGACAGACTGCATTGCAGATTTTGATGGAGAGCTATCCACGATTGACTTTAAGTCCACGTCAAAGATGCGTGATGAAACAAGCGAGAACTATCTTCTCCAAGCAACATTCTATGCAACTGCGTGGGAAGAGCAGACCGGTGAAAGGATTAAACAGATAGTAATCATAACCGGCTCAGAAAGCGGTGAGATTGATGTGAAAACAGAAGATCCTTCAAAGTATACTGATAAACTGAAAAAAATCATTGAAGAATACAAAGCATGATTCTCTTTAAACGTAGTTTCGTAATCCTATATGAGATTGTGTCGGATAATCCTGTATAGGTTAACAGTTCGTATCAAATCTAATTCATGGTAAAATAATAGATGTTTAATTACACAGAGCCACTTTCAAATTATCAAGATTTTGTTCCATTCTTTCCAAGAAAGTTCCGTTCTCATCACCAAATTCCAATGGAGAAAGAACAAGCACTTTGCTCCCAATTTCATCGGCAATTACTTGCGATACTTTTCGGTTTACAAACTCTTCGGTGAAGATCACACTAGTCTCTAATGTTTTTGCTAAATCAATCACTTTCTGTATGTCTTTTGGACTAGGGTCCTCAAAAGGATCTATAGATTTTAAGACAGTGTGTTGATTCAATCCATATTCCAGCGCAAAATATGCGAAAGCATTATGAAATGCAAAAAAATCTTTATTACATTTTGATAATTCTTCTCTGATTTTCTCATCTAAAATATCAAGTTCAAGTTTGTAGGAATCTGCGTTTTTTTGATAATAATTTCCATTTTCGGGATCTAATTCGATTAGTGCATCTGCGATATTTTGTACCTGTACCTTTATCGTAATTGGGTTAAGCCAAATGTGTGGGTCAGTCATAAATTCTCTGGACTCATTACCAAGGATGCTCAAATTATTTTCTGGATTAACTTTAATCGACTCAATACCATAACTAGTATCAACAACAGTTACACCTGAATTGATTGTGCTAATATCATCTGCCCAATTTTCGATTCCAAGACCGTTAATTATGATCAAATTCGCTTCTTGCATTCTTTGAATATCCTTTATGCTTGGTTCCCAGTCATGAGGTTCAACACCAGGATTAACTAATAATGAAACGTTTACTTTATCTTTGCCAACTTTTTTTGTAAATTCTTCTATAGGATAGAATGAAGCTAACACGTTGATTTCTTGTGTTTTTGAACCAGATTCAAATGATTCAACTGATTGATTCGTATTCCATACCGCAAAAGAAGCAAGTGTGATAACCGCTATGATTGCAATTATTCCCATCTTAGTTTGATTAACCATACTCTCATCTACTAAGTGACATATTTATTTCAAAATCATTACAGGTGTAAAGATAAAATTTCAAGATGGATGATCATAGTAAGATTATGTAGGCATAAAACGAAAAGACACGTTTCATTTTTGCCAAGAATCCCACCAGACCCGTTGAACCTATTTGATCACAAGTTGGTTTTATTTTAGACCCAATTTTTTTAAAAAAATATTTTTTATTCTGATTGGGTCTTGATTTTGACCAAGAATTGCGGGGGCTCGGTGAATTCGATGTTTACATTTGATACGAACTGTTAACAAGGAACAAACTCATAAATGGGATTCAAAGAAAAAATTGTATGATAAAATTTCTATTTTTTGTCTTTGGATTGATAATTCTTAGCTCAAGTGTTATTCTTGCAGAGGCAGCCTCAATTGATACAGAAATTACTTCGGTGTACATTTGGGATATGATAGTGTTTCGAGGAGAAGGCTTTCATCGCTTACATAATGTAGAGATTGTAATATACCAAGATGACCTCTTGATAGTAGATCTCTTAACCCAAACAACCGACAGGGGAGATCTCTTTATGCCCTTAATTATTAATTATCTTAGCCCAGGAAAATATGATGTGCTAGCAACTGATAATATCCACACAGCTGCTACTAGTTTTGAAATTCACATTTGATGCAAACTGTAAACGAAGTCAAATGAATCCAGAAATAATATGGTTTTGATCGGATTCAAAAAAACATGATCACTATATGAAATAGATCATGTTTTTGATGCAGTAAGAATCAATACTTTCCATGGGAAAACGATCTTTCCATTGTCAGTATACCTTAAAGTATTCTTTCTAGCTAACTCCTTAACTTTTTTCATTTCTGTTGGGGATAATGTATTTAGTTTTACTTTAACAGGTTTTGCAACGTATCGTAAGTAATTATTCCAGAAATCTGAAAACGAATCTATATTATATGTGAAAACATATTCTTTTACTTTTATTTTTTTAAATTTGGCAGCAGATACTACTTTTCTTAAGGCTTGTTTGTTACCAAAACGATCAAAAGTTGGAGTACCAGGTGGAATGAAATCGGGAATAAATTTTTTAATTGCTTCTAGAATGGTGCTAAAAAAAGGTACAGTGTCTTTATCCCCATGTACAGAAATAGCAAGGACACCATTTTTTTTTAAACATTTTTTTAAATTCATTAAAACTTTTGAAGCATTTGGAAAGAAAAAAAGTCCATATTGGCAGGTTATTATATCAAATTTTTTCTGAAAAAAAGTATTTTCAGCATCTGCTACAAGAAAATCCAAATTATTTTTATGTACATTCCATTTTTTGGCAATTTTTATGGCATTAAAAGACACATCTGTTCCTATTACCATTCCTGACAATCCAACTTTTTTTAAGATTTTTTTGGTAACAGCACCCGTGCCACATGCTATGTCCAAAACCTTATCACCTGGCTTAATTTTTGCAAATTCTACAAGTTTTGATGTACTTTGGAATGGACCTATGTCTTTTTGAGCAAATCTTTTGTGGTATCTTGGAGCTACTTCATTCCAAATGTTAATTATGTTTTTTTTATATGCATTATAATCAAATTTTTTCTTCAACTTTTTTCAATTTGTAACCTACGAAACTTGTCAATTTGAGCCTTTATGGTAGTAGGTTCAATTCACAGACACTGACCCTTTTTTCTTTTACATTTGATACAAACTGTCAAGCGCCAGTAGCTGCCTCAAACAAGGCACATTCACATTTGTCTCTTTCATCACAGTATGGGCACTTGCAGTGACAGTGAAAAAAAGGATTATCACAATATTTACACTTGGCATAGTCTTCGATTGCCTGTGACTTCATTCAAATAAAATTGGTTTTAATTCTATAAAATACAAAATCCTAATTTTGTAAAATTGTTTTTTAAAGGAAGCTAATAATGAACAAATGTTAAGAAATTTAAAATGATGTTTTTATTCCATTAGTTGAGGTATTATTTGGGTAGTAATTGACTTAAAAACACTGATGATCTTAAACCGGATCAGTGGATGAGGATCATAGGATCATCATCTGGTTGGAAGATTGCTATCCTATTTTTAAATTATAATTGTTATATTTCACAAACATCTTCATTAATTAACATTTGATATGAACTCAAGTGCGTCCAAAATTAGACCAAAAACGAACTAGGTCCACAAGACCATTTATTCTTTCATTAATACTTTAACCTTCTTTGAAAGATTTGCAAAAGCAGTTATTACTTGGTTATCTCGCTTTGTAGTTCCGGTTCGATAAGCATTGACTTTTTTAATTCTATTTCCAATCATTCTTTTTTGTTCTTCATATCCTGATGAACCCTCTGAACTCCTTTCCTTTAGAGATGAAAAAATTGAAGTTGTTTGGATAATTTGTGAGACAAGTTTAGGATCAACCCTAGTTTCTTTAATTAATTGTTTTATTTCAGCAGTGGAAAGTTTTGATAGTTGTTTTTTTGCCCGATATGCTCTTTGAACAAGTTGAGCTAATATTTTGTAACTGGTGCGAAATGGAATTCCATTTTTAACAAGTTTCTCAGCAACGTCTAATGCAATCAAATAATTTCCTTCTGCAGCTTTTTTCATTTGTTTTTCGTTTACTCGAAGCGTTAGCAACATTGGTTTTAGAACAAGCAGTGTAGAAATGGAGATTTTTGAGGTAGACCAAATTGCTGGCTTGATTTGCTGTAAATCTCTCCCATATCCAGTTGCAAGCCCCTTTACAGTTGCCAAAATTGCCATAAGATGTCCAATAACCTCAGATGTCTTACCTCTAGTTAGCTCAAGAATATCTGGGTTTTTCTTTTGAGGCATTACACTAGAAGGAGAGGAAATCTCATCTGAAAGTTCAATGAAGGAAAATTCTGATGTTGACCAAATTACAAAATCTTCAGCAATCTTGCTAAGATTAGTCATAAGAATCGCCACTGCAGACACATATTCTATTACAAAATCTCTTGTGCTTGTTGCATCAATTGAGTTTTCAACAATTCCCTTAAAGCCAAGCATTTTTGCAGTACTTTGCCGATCTATTGGAATACTGGTTCCCCCAATTGGACCAGCTCCAAGGGGACTTTCATTAACCCTACCATATGTGACATACAGTCTATCAACATCTCGGAACAAAGAATCTGCATAGGCTAAAAGATAATGTGAAAAAACTCCTGCTTGTGCTTGTTGTAAATGTGTATAAAGTGGCATTACGGTTTTTTGATGTTGTTTTGCAAGTGAAACAAGCGTTTCAATTGTGTCTAAAAGACAATTGCACAAAACATTGATATCGTCTCGGATTTTCATTCGTATGTCAAGTGATACTTGGTCATTTCGAGAACGCGCTGTATGCATTTTCCCACCACTTGCAGTTCCTGCCTTTTTGATGACAAGTGATTCTATTAATTCGTGGATATCTTCCGCATCAGATTTTTTATCAAATTTTTCTTTTTTTAGAGATTCTAGTGCAGAAAGAATTTTTTTTACTTCGGTTTTTGTTATGATTTTATTTTCATAAAGCATTATGACATGTGCTTGACTTCCAAGTATGTCATACAATGCAATCTCAACATCTTCGGAAATTGATGATAAATAGTCTAATGTGATTTTATTAAGATCATTTCCTAATCTGGAACGATACATCACCATAGATTCTAAAATAGTTATATATAGCATAGATGCTTTTGCGTTTATGTCTCAAGACCTTAAACAAACGCGAGTCAAAATCTTCGATGAGCTTTCAAAAATTGTAGATCCTGAAATTAACGTAACAATTACAGAGCTTGAGTTAATTGACGAGGTGGATATTGATGGAAGTAATGTCAAAGTTGATTTGCATTTAACCAGTCCCTTCTGTCCTGCAGTGTTTGGATTTAAAATCTGTCAAGACGTTCATGATAATTTACTAACAATAGATGGAATTGATGATGTTAAGGTAAATGTATCAAACCACTTTATGTCTGAGCAAATAAATAAACAGGTTAACAGTAGTCCAAATCCAAAAAAACAAAGTGGCTAACTTCTAAAGCCAAGCAAATATCCTCTTAGAAGCTGGATCCCCATAGCTGGATCTACTCCTTTTGGACAAACTTGACTACACGAACCTGCAAAATGACATCGCCAAATTCCATGAGATTCATCAATAATTTTGAGTCTGTCGTCTTTTCCTTTGTCTCTTGTATCTGCAACATATCGATATGCTTGTGCAAGTGCTTGCGGTCCAATGAATAATGAATCAGTTGCCATTGTAGGGCAAGCAGAGTTACAAAGACCACACTTTATACAGTTTGCAAATTGGATGTAATTGTTTACTTCTTTTGGGGTTTGTAGTAATTCTGTTGTTTTTGTAGTTATTTCAGAATCTTCTCTAATAATATATGGTTTTATTCTCTTGTGAGTTTTGAATAATCTGTCAAAACCAACTACCAAGTCGCGGATAATTGGAAAGTTTTTCATTGGTTCAACTGTTACCATTGTAGTATCTAATTCAGTAATTTTTGTAAAACATGCAAGTCTTGGCTTGCCGTTAATTATCATACCACATGAACCACAAGATGCTTGTCTACAAGAATATCTAATTCCAATGGAATGATCAAGGTGATTTTTAGCTTCTAAGAGTACATCGAGAACCGTAGTCCATTTTTCATATGGGATTTGATAGTTTACCCATTTCTTTTTGGGATCTGTCTTTGGGTTGTATTTTGCTACTCTTAGAGTAACTTTTTTTGAGGGTGAAATTACAGATGTTGTTTTTTCTTTTGGAGTGCTTAGTATTGTTGCCAACTAGACCATCCCCATATTTGTCATGAATATAGTTCTGGAACCATATGCTATAATTGCTATCATTGCTGCTATGCAACCATAAGAAACTGCTTTTTCATAAGATCTGCCTTGTTTGAGCTCAAGCAGGATAACTCTTAGACCATTAAATCCATGAATTGAAAGTAAAATCAAGATGATTTCCAACATTCCAGCATATGGTAAGAACCTATAATTTGCAATCACACTTTCATAGGTTAATGAATCAACAAACCCTTGAGTGAGTCTAAACAAAACATGAACAGCAACAAGTGCCACTGCAGCAAGAGCAGTTCCATAATGAATTTTCATAATTACACTTTCTCTCATTCTATTCACCAAACATTACCGCAAGACCATACATCATTGCGAGAGCAGCAAGAATTATTGAGGAATAAATTGCAATTTTGTGTCTAGCGTTTTGTGATGGCGAGGGGTATGGATAGTCAGGTCTGATTGGTTTTCCAACTCCAATACCACTCTCACCAAGCATTACGCGAATACCATTCGCTGTGTGAAAAACACACATTCCAATTACTATGGCAAGTATAACATGACCTTCTGTTGTTTGTGTAATTGAAATCACTTCCTCCCATCCAACGCGACCTCGTAGAATGTTACTAGTTTCATAAATGTGTGCCACAAAATATGCAAGAAGACCAAGTCCACTAAGTCTCATTAACAAATAAGCAACTCTTTCAATCCCATACCTACGAGGATTGACCATTCCTTTGATTCCTTCTTTATTTTCATCAACTTTTTCCATCAGTACTTCCTCATAACCGGTTTATAATTAGTCACTGTAACTGGACAAGTTTTCATTATTGGTTCTTTTGGGTCATAATATGCAAGTGTGTGATGCATAAAATTAGTATCATCTCGTTTTGGAAAGTCGGTTCTTGCGTGTGCTCCACGAGTTTCTTTTCTGTTTATTGCACCAATTAAAATAATTTCAATTACTCTAAACATTGAATCTAGCTCCATGACGTTTGTAAAGTTGGTATTGTATTCCTTTGCCTTATCATCGACATGTTTCCATGTTTGTTCTTTGAGAGCTCGAATTTTTTTAAGGCCTTCAACCAAACTTGCTTCATCTCTGTATACATATGCTTTTTCATTCATAGTGTCTGTAAGTTCTTGTTTTATTTCGTATGGATTTACATCTCCTTTTCCACGAAATATTCCATCATAGATTCTTTTTTCTTCAGCTTCAACTAGAAAATCAGGCCATGGTTCAGATGGAACTCCTTTTTCGATATAATCTACAGCAAGTGTTCCAGTAATTTTTCCCCACACAAGGCATTCGGATGTAGAATTTGCTCCAAGTCTGTTTGAACCATGTACACTATTACAAGCAACCTCACCAGCTGCCCAAACTCCTTCAAGTTCTGTTGTACCATCAATGTTTGTATGAATTCCACCCATCATGTAATGGCATACAGGTCTAACATCCAAAAGTTCCTGAGCTGGATTAATTCCAGAAAACTTGATCGAAATTTCTCTAATTGCTCCTAATTTCTCCTTGATTTTCTCATCTCCAATGTGCCTCAAATCTAATTTAAGGCAATCCACGCCTGTTTCGTGCTTGTAACCCCTGCCTTCATTAATCTCGGTAATCATTGACCTACAAACAATATCTCTTGGAGCAAGCTCCATTTTGCTTGATGCATAGTTTTTCATGAATCTCTCTCCTTTGTTATTTAGAAGATAACCGCCTTCTCCTCTTGCTGCTTCAGTAATTAGAATTCCAGATGGTAAGATTCCAGTTGGGTGGAATTGAACGAATTCCATGTCTTTAAGTGCCACACCAGCTCGGTATGCCATATCAAGACCATCAGGAGTTGATGAATAACCATAAGTAGAATAGCTATAGATTCTACCAGCACCACCTGTTGCTATTATCAACGCCTTTGCTTTTATTTCATAGAATGTTCCAGATGAAAGCTCAATTGCAGTAATTCCCATGAATCTTTTTCGATTATGAATTATTGATGTTGCAAACCATTCATTGAAAAAATCAATGTTATCAAACTTTTGGCAAGTATCATACAATGTTTGCATTTCAAAGAAACCAACCTTGTCAGATGCATAACTTGCTCTAGGGAAGCTATACCCTGCAAACCACCGTTGATCAATTTTCCCATTTTCTCTTCTGGACCATGGCATTCCCCATCTTTCCAGTTGATAGATTTCATTTGGCATTTCACGACAAAATCTTTCTACCACATCTTGATCAGCCAAAAAGTCACTTCCCTTTATTGTATCATAGATGTGCGACTCTATTGTATCACCTTCATCTTCAAAAATTACTGCAGCGGTTCCTCCTTCCGCAGAAACAGAATGTGAGCGCATAACTTGTACCTTAGAAATAACAATGATCTTTATTTTCAAATTTTTTTTTGCAGCTTCAATTACTGCTCTTAATCCTGCCAAGCCCGATCCACAAATAATTAGATCACATTCAATAGACTCAACCATTTCGCACTTTGTCCTCTAAAATTCGGTTAAATATGTATGCAAAATATTATGTTAAACTTAAAAAAAACATTAATATATATCGCTAGCGATATCACTAGTGATGATTTCAGACTGGATTAAAAGAGTTGGCAGTTCTATTCCTAGAGGATTTTCAAGATATTTCATCTTAGAGCTTTTGAAAAAGAAGCCCCATACTGGAAAAGAGATCATTGATCATGCAACTGAACATAGCGGAGGAATTTGGAAACCTTCCCCAGGTTTGATCTACCCCTTACTTGGAAGGTTGCTAGATGAAGGATTAATTGAAGAAGTAAAGGATGGTAAATATCAAATTACAAAAAAAGGAAAAGCAACAGCTGAGGATGTTAAAAAAATTAATGATGTAGTGAAAAAACAACTAGAAGTTCTATCAAGACTTGGAAGTTTAGGAAAATTTGTAGCCATGGATATAATTGAAAAAATTACATCAATGGGAGCTCTGTTAAGTACAAATGCTTCCGATATGACAAAAAATGAAACTGAGCGTTACAGAAAATTTCTTAAATCTGAACTTGAAAGATTAAGTAAAAAAACTACCAAGAAAAATGGAAAACAGATTAAAATAGAGTAAAAATTTTTCCAAATCTGTTTATGAAAATTTATCCTTATTATAATTAATTTTGTTGTTTAGTGTGTAATTTTTTTATGCAGGTATTGTTTTCTAAAGTTTTTTGAATCAGAATCGGCTAAACGAAGCGGTTCAGGATACCATTTTTTCTCTAAGATTAATTGTTTAACAATGTTAACAGCACTTTTGAGATTAATTTTGTGTCCTACACTTACATAGATCTTTTTTTTGTTATTTTTTAGTTCAAATCCTAATATTTTTCCCTTGTATTCTACTGTAGAATCTGATTTTGTTCTGCCACAAAGAATTTTTTTTGCCACACCTATTGTAGATTTGTTCATTTTTATTCCAATATAACATGCCAGACCACAAAAGCGTGGATGCAACCTTCCGTGGCCATCAATTAAGAGAATATCAAAATCTGTTTTTATCTTTTTTAGTGTTTGAAGAATTGGTTCTGATTCCCTTAGCATGAAAAGACCAGGAATATAGGGGTAAGAAATCTTCATGGAAAAACGAATGGTTTCTTGGATATTCAGGTTATTAATATCAAGAATTATTGCTGTGCAAAACGCCATTTTTTCTTTATATGAAACATCAATTCCACACACAATTTTGATTTTTTTAGGAAGGCAATTTTTCGAAATGACCTTTTTTGATAATTTGCTCTGGAGTTTTATCGTCTGAGATTCTAATTTGGATTTCATTTGCTCTATTTTGATTTTCACTTAAAATCATAAATAATTCATTTGAAAAAGTCTTTTCATTGAAAAGCCCAAGGCAGATGTTAAAGGAGAAAGGTCCTCTTGTTATTCCAGGCGTTTATGATGCAATGAGTGCGAAAATAGCTGAGAAGACAGGGTTTAAAGCGATGTTTCAAACAGGTTACGGAACATCAGCTACTCTTTTTGGAATGCCTGACTATGGATTCATTAGCTCTACTGAAACTATTGATAATGCCAGGAGAATATGTAGTGCAGTTTCAGTTCCTGTGATTGTTGATGCAGACACGGGGTATGGAAACGCATTGAGTGTTTGGAAATTAGTTAAAGAATTAGAATCAGCTGGTGCATCTGGAATTTTTCTCGAAGACCAAAGATGGCCAAAAAGATGTGGACACATGCAAGGAAAGGAAGTCATATCACAAGAAGAATATGCAGAAAAACTTGGAGCTGCTATTGATGCAAGAAGTAGTAAAAACTTCATTATTGTTGCACGAACAGATGCACGTGCATCAGAAGGTCTTGATGCAGCTATCGAACGTGGTATTTACAACAAAAAATTAGGAGCTGATGCAATATTTATTGAAGCCCCAAAATCAGTTAAAGAAATGAAAAAGATTGGCAGGTCGATCAATGCTCCTCTTGTGGCAAATATGATAGAAGGTGGTGCAACGCCCATTAGCTCAGCAGAAAATCTCTACAAGATGGGCTTTAAAATAATCCTTTATCCGCTTTCTGTGCTATTTGCAAATACTTTTGCAACAATAAATATTCTGAATGAACTCAAAAAAGCAGGCACCACCACTAAATTGAAGAATAAATTAGTAAGTTTTGATCAGTTCAATGATTTAGTGGAACTAAGAAAGTTTCGTAGATTAGAAAAAAAATACAGCGTTTCAAAAAAAGAATAAAATAAAAAATTACAAGTAAAGCGCGATTAGTTATTTGCGTTTCGCTTTACTTCAATATCGATTGTTGATACGTTTCTTTGTCTACCGTCATTTGACTCTAAAGACTCGGAACCGATTTTGATCTCTCCGATAATGTATCCAGCATTTTCTGTTTTACGTGAGATGATTTGTGCAACATCCACTGCACGTCCAATGCTCATACCTCTCGCTTTGATACTCACTCTAGGCAAGTTAGCCAATTGAATTAGTGTTGTTGTAACATACGCCATCAATGGTTTCTTACCAATGAATATTGTGTCTCTGCTTCCAGTAGTTTCTTTGGTCACAGTAGACTGTTCGTTTTTTGTAGATTGTTCGTTTTTTGTAGATTGTTCGTTTTCTGTAGACATACCCTCCAAACATTTGAGGATAATTTAAATCTAAGAACGAGAAATTTTGAGAGCATGATGATTTTATGAAAAAATATACTTCTCTTTGGTTAACCGATGTGGAATCTTAATGGGAAAATCCTTTGAAGAATTAAACAAAATTTTAGATTCAGGCTCAAAAGAAGAAAAAATTAAAAATTTAGAATCTTTAACTGAAACAACAGATTCCAAAATCATCAATAAAATAATCTCAATGTTAGACGATCCAGATATTGAAGTTAGAGGAGAAGTATTTAGTGTTTTAGTACTAAACGAACATAATATCTCTAAATTTTTAATAAAAAATTTAAATTCTGAAAGTGAAAACATCAGGGGATTTTTAGCTTTGATTTTAGCAAACAGAAATAATTCAGAAGCTATTTCATCAATTATCAAACTTACAAACGATTCTAGTTCTTTGGTAAGATCCTGTGCATTAGGAGCCCTAGGTTATCTTAAAGCTGATCAAGCTAGTAAAGCAATTCACAGTTGTCTTTCCGATACTGATTTAGAGGTAAAGAAGAGTGCTCTAAAGGCAGTTATAGACATTGGTGATAAAATTCATCCTGAAGAAATTAATGAAATTTCCAAAGAAATAGACGACGATCTTAAAAAGTTGTTAGTGTTAGCAAGACAAAATTGAAAAGTGGACCGGATGGGATTTGAACCCACGATCTCACCCATGCCAAGGGCGTATCCTACCAGTCTAGACGACCGGCCCGATTGATCATTTCAAAAGTTTGATCTGTTTAGTTTTTTTTGTTTGAATATTATAGTTTAGCTTACAAATTCAAATTCAACAAAACTGCAGTTAACAGAAGATATTTAATGTTTATAGAGTTATCAAACGAATGGTCGTAGATAATAAAGGGACGATTACTTATGTTCAGTTACTTAAAGAAGATCTTGGAATTTTTCGGATGGTTCCAAATGGTGGTCAGGTTCCAGACTACAAACCTGGTCAATTCATCACTATTGGAATGCCCAATCCTGTTGAGAATAACAAAATTGTAAGACGAGCATATTCAATTGCATCTCATCCAGAAAATAGAAAGTATATTGAATTAGTTGTTAGATGGGTACGAAAGCCTTTACCTGGTCGTTTGACTACACAATTGTTCAATGCAAAAGAAGGAGATGAGGTAAATTGGATAAAACCAACTGGTGCTTTTACACTTAATGAGAAAATGCCAGATGGTAGCAAGGACGAAAGAAGAATAGTTTGTATTGGTGGAGGAACAGGTCTTGCACCATTTGTTAGTTATACGGAACATCTTCATGATGTTGGAGATAAAAGAGAAATCATTGTTTTACATGGTGCAAGTTATGTTGATGAATTAAGCTACAAGGAATTACTGACCAATTTAGAATATGATAGTCTCGATAGAGGGAAAGACAAGTGGAACTTTACCTATCGAGCTTCTATTAGCAGACCGGAAGAATGGTTTAACAGATCATGGAGTGGTCAAACAGGAAGAGTTGAGACCTTTTTGAGACCAAAGGATAACGGCAAGTCGCCGTTAGAAGAAATTATTGGCGAGAAAATTACAAAAGAAAACACAATGTTCTACATTTGTGGTTGGCAAGGAACAATCGATGCTGTAATGGACTTTATGAATCCACGAGGATTCGTTACCGAACGTAAAAAACGTGAAGACGGAAGTTTCGAAGTAAAATACGAATCATATGGTTAATCATATTCTTTTTTAAAGAAATAAAATCATCATTTCAGATTTAGTTTTGGGGATGTAGGTTAGCTTGGTATACTGCCAGCCTCGGGCGCTGGAGATCATGGGTTCAAGTCCCATCATCCCCATTAAAATTAAACAATTGAAATAGAACCAATTAAGATAATGTATAATTGACAAAAGCAGTATATCTTGCACATCTTAATCCAGTAACTAAAGCACATGTTGAGATCATAAAAGATCTACAAAAAAAATCTGAAAGAGTGGTAGTTATGCCGGTTATATTCCTAAAAAATGGAAAAGAGATCAATAGTCGCAGTTTTCCCTTCGACTTTAACTTACGAAAAAAAATGTTAGAGACAGTTTTTGATGATTCTATAACAATATCAAAAAATTATACATTTAATGCACCATTTTCTAGATATCTGCCTCCTTTGCTTTCTCCATCTTCTTGGAAGCTAAGGCGTCAATTAAGCAAGGGTCTAAACCATGATTATTTTACTTACACCGGAGATAAGGCTGAAAGATTAATGCTCAAAGTTTATGGGCTTCACCCAAGGATGGGTTCGAGAAAGGAGATTTCAGCAAGTTCTGTTAAAACAAAGTTGTTTAATGCTGCAAAAGGCAAGAATTCTACTTGGGAAGAAGATGTGCTTCCTGAAGTTGCAAAAATAATTAAAGAAAATTGGGATGTTGTTGAAAAATTTGCAAAAATTAAAGATGAGACTAAACGAGTTGCAGGTATGAAATTTCCTGTGGATGGCTATTGGTCCAAATAGATCTAGTTTCAATATTTTAGCGAACTTGATTGTCAACAGTGCCAATAATCTACCATATGAAGATTCTATCAAACAAATACTAGAAATTTTATCAAAAATTTCAGGAATGGGCTGTGATAATACAGTGTTTGATGAAAAATTGTTCATTAATTTTTAAGACTTTCTTAAAATAATCTGCATTAGTGCTTCTTTTGAATATTCAATTCCATGTTCTTCATTGGTGTGGTTCCCAAATTGAGTTATAACAGATTCTATGTCACCTTCTGCCACAAAATCACATTCAAATCCATAGTCGCTGCATCGAAGTTTTGCCATAAAAAGCTTGAAGTTTATTGAGAATTTATACCAATCGGTAAATTTTTCCTTATTACACATTAGAGATTTTTGTTTAGATTTTTAATGTCCTGTAAGGATAATTTTTTATTACTAAATCAAAATGGGGGCTAACATCGATCAAATACATTACTGAACGGTCTTCTGATGAATGTCAATTCGTATTCCAACATATTTACGACTGAGAAACGAGTGCATCATCTACCAATAATTATTTGCCCAAAATAATATAAAAAATATTACAAATTCTAGTTCTGAAAATTTTAAAAAAACTGAGCCTCCTGTAAAAAAACCAAACACTGCCTAACAAAGATTGAATTTTGACATGAAATTAATGCCCTATGAAGAAGATAAGCTCCAAGGCCTAGAGCCAGAAGAAGAAGATCCAAGAAAGAAAAAACAGAAGAAATGATTTTTTTAAGAATTTTTCATTATTGTTATTTTGATTCAGAATGAAGGTTAAATATGAGAATGACGTATGGGTACTGTTCGAGCAAGCAAGAACAATAGGGCTAGTCCTTTATGGGCCTGGCTTTTTTTCAGGTCCTATTGTGTATTTCAATTTAATGAATTATCATAGTTATTGGTAAGCAGGTTCACATAAAGCTGTGGGAACAACTCTCAACAATAGATCGTCCTGCTTACCGTAAATTGAAATTACGTCAAATTCACTAAAAAGGAACGCGTATCATTCCTACGATTTGAAATTTTTATGAAAAAGGATATCAAGAGTGATTTTTTCGTTTTAGTGCAAACAAATATGTCCATTTGTGCGTAAGCCTAAAAAA
>SMUY01166203.1_pt1 | contig 16119 bp, 14 predicted proteins | sample 2456441 | NCBI WGS metagenome assembly SMUY01 (sample SAMN11095931, study PRJNA526329) | marine sediment metagenome | biome: Marine sediment; feature: Surficial sediment; material: Deep marine sediment; isolation source: Hadal surficial sediment | place: Pacific Ocean | collected 2014-11 | depth...
ATCACCGCACGCGGGCGCTTGCCGGTCATTGGCCAGGTCGGTCCCGACGTCGGGTTGCAACGTGCCCTCGAGTCGGGGCAGCAGATCGAGCACCTGGGCCAGTATTTGGAGGCGCTCATGGACGAAGACGTCGACCCGGCCAGCGGCTTGTCGGGGATCGGCGTGTGGACGCTGGAAAATTGGCCCGGGATCGAAGACCTCGACGCCGGTCCGGCCTCCTTTCTCAACCAGGGCGGAGCAGGGCGCACCGAATACGCGCGGGTCGATTCGCCAGGCATACACTTTGAGACGGTGATCACCTCCGACGTCGGCTTCGGCAAGATCGCGGTCGGCAAACGCGCCGACATGGTGTTGCTCGGCGCCAGTCCTCTCGACGACATTCGCAACACGACATTGATCGAGGGCGTGGTGCTGCGGGGCAGGTGGCTTCCACGTGACGAGCTCGACGAGATCCTCCAGCATTTTGCCGAAGTGCTCTCGCGGGCACCCCTCTTGCCCGCACGGTAGGCGGCCGGAGAAATCAGCCGAGGTCGGCGAGGGCGCGGAGCAGCTCGTCGCCCGGCTCCGACCCGCGCACCAACCAGAGACGCCGCAGCGGCAAGCTCGTATCCTCGTCGACGGCGCGTTGCAACGATCGTCTCAGCAGAGCCATGAAGCGAGTCGCGGGCAGGTTGCCGTGCTTCGAGCCCAGCAGCGGCAGTTTCAAGGCGCGTAGCCGGTGCTCCGTGCAACTCGCGAACACCTCGTACAGTGCTGATTCGACCCATTCTTCCGTGCATGACGGTTTGACGTCGAGATCGTGCACCACCGCCAGGAGCCGAGCGGGTGGGCCGGGTTTGACGGTGACCGAGCCCGGGTTCTCGGGCTTCGCTTCCCAGACGCGGGTCATGACCCGTACCGGGTGATCGAGCGATCGGATGACGTCTGTCTTGGTGCTCAACGCCAACCAGGTGTCTTCTTCGAAGACCTCGCCATCGGTGGCGAACGGCGGGTCTTGGTCGCGCGCGACGACTATCTGGATGCCGGCAACGACGTCCGACACCCGACGGCCGCCGGGCAGAACCTGAAAGCGTGAGCGGCTTGTTTGAGCCCCGGAAGTCATGGCTGCGATAGTACCCGCCGCGGGGGTCTGGTCCGATCCCTATCTATCAATAGGTCACGGCTGCGCGGGCCCGATGGCGCGCGGGTTGCCCACCCGCCAGACCCATCGCACTTTCACCACGGTCTGCTAATGGATCGCCACCATACGTTCAATGGATCGGCGCGCCTTGGCCGCGATTTCTTCCGGCACACGGACCTCGTAGATCCCCTCGCGAAGCGTCCGAGCGACCTTCTCGAGGGTGATCATCTTCATGTACATGCACTCGGCGTCGGCCTTGATGGGCAGGAAGGTACGGTCCGGATGGCGTTTGCGCATCTGGTACAGGATGCCGGTCTCGGTGGCGACGAGAAATTTTTTCGCTGGCGACGATTCGATGCTTTCGACCATGCCTGTGGTCGACGTGATCCGTACGCGGTCGCTGGGAAGATCACCCTTCGATAGTTGCCACATCACGTTGGAGACGCAGCCGCACTCCGGGTGGATGAGCAATTCGGCGTCGGGATGCTGCGCCAGCTGGCTCTCGACGTCGGCCGGGCGAATGGCGGCGTGCACGTGGCACTCGCCCATCCAGACGTGGATCGTGCGATCGGTGTTCTCGCGGATGTATTCGCCCAGGAACATGTCGGGGGCGAAGAGGATCTCGCGATCGGCCGCGATCGACTCGACGATACGCAGCGCGTTTGCCGACGTACAGCAGTAGTCGGCTTCGGCCTTTACATCGGCGGAGCAGTTGACGTACACGACGACGACCGCTCCCGGGTGCTCTTCCTTCCACGTGCGGAGCTGATCGGCGGTGATCGTCGCGGCCAGCGAGCAGCCCGCCTCGAGGTCGGGTATCAGCACCGTCTTGTCGGGGCACAGCACGGCGGCGGTTTCGGCCATGAAGTGCACCCCGCAAAAGACGATTGTCTCGGCCTCCGTCGCCTGCGCCTGCAGCGACAGCCCGAGCGAGTCGCCGACGAAATCGGCGAGGTCCTGGATGGCGGGGATCTGGTAGTTGTGGGCCAGGATCACCGCGTTGCGTTCGACCTTCAGTCGATGGATTTCTTCTACAAGCGTCATGGGTCTTCAGGGGGTGAAGTGCATCGAAAAATCTACCGGGCGCGCCGACATCGTCAGCGAGCCCATCGAGATGAAGTCGACCCCAGTGTCGGCATACTCGCCAACAATATCAATGGTGATTCCTCCCGACGCCTCCAAGGATACCGCGTCTCGGAGATCCGCCGAGCGCAAAGCGGCGACGACCTCGATGATGCCCTCGGGCTCGAAGTTGTCGAGCAGCAGGCAGTCGGCTCTGGCCGCGGCGGCGGCCAGGGCATCGGCGAGAGATTCGACCTCGATTTCGATCGGCATCGCTCCCACCCGATCTCGTACTCGGGCGACCGCGGCGGCGATGTCGGGGACGATCGCCAGGTGGTTGTCCTTGATCAGCACGGCTTCCGAGAGATCGAACCGATGCGGGAGCCCACCGCCGAGCACGACCGCTTTCTTCTGCAACGCGCGCAACCCCGGAAGGGTCTTTCGGGTGGCGGCGATCCGGGGCGGGCTATCGGCGTGTAGCCCCGTGTACCCCTTGGTCACCGCGGTCACGGCGCGTTGCGTCGCGGTCGCCACTCCGCTCATGTGGCTCATCACGTTGAGCATCGTGCGCTCGACGCCGAGAATGGCGCGCGCCGCGCCGGCGAGCTCCAGCACCGCTCGACCGGGCAGGAGATCGTCGCCGTCGATCGCGTGCGTCGTGATCTCGAGCCCGGCGCCGGCGGCGAGCACGGCGGCCTCTTCGAGTCCCGCGAGAGTGCCGGGCTCGCCGGCGCGGACGGTTCCGAGCGCTTCGTTCGATTCGGCAACGAGCGCTTCGCTGGTCACGTCGCCACGGCCGAGGTCTTCCTCGAGAAAAGCGGCGAGATCGGCGATAATTTTGGTAGCGGGAGGCGCGCTCATGACATCTTTCGGTACCATTCCCACGGGCTTCCTAGCAAGCAAAACGTGTATAGTCTCACGAGCGGTGGCGCCCATGTGTCCGCGGTCGGGTGCCCTGGAAACGTCGCAACCAGGCGAACGCAATGGACACGCTATCGACAACCAGTCTGCCGATTCATCTCGGTCAGTCGTTCGAAGATTTGCCGATCGACGACGGTGTCGATACCCGCAGCTTGAGCCCCGGCGACCTGGTCAGCATCCGGACGCTGAACTCCGTCTACAAGCTGCGCCTCGATGAGCCTCTGCGAGGCCGCGGCGTCGCCACCGGAGACGGCGACTTCATCAACGAAGAGTCCGCTGCCAGGCTCATCGGCGCGACGCTCAGCGGACGCGGTTCGATGGTCAAGGTCGGCTGGGTGTTGCTCGGTTTCAAGGTTGTCCTGTCGATTCCCGGGGGTGAGCTGCTGACCTCGAGAGTCCAGGGCATCTCGATCAACGGCACGCCGCTCGCACCGCTGGCGCCGGGGACCCACTGACCGCTCTCGCGGTAGCGGCCCTGCTTCTTTTCGCCGCCTCGGCGACCGTTACCGCGCAACAGCCGGATGGGCTGTACGCGGAAATCCGCACGTCGAAGGGCACCATCCTCGCCCGTCTCGAGCCCTCGAAGATGCCAATGGCAGTGGCCAACTTCGTCGGTCTCGCCGAGGGAACGGTCGCCAACGATGCGTTCGCCTCGGGCACGCCGTACTACGTCGGTTCGGTCTTCCATTCGGGTTGTGCCCCGCCATGTCATCCAGGCGGGGGTGTCGAGGTCGACCACTGACCATTGCCCAGCGCAGTTTTTCCTGCGTTGCGGTACAACAGGGGTAACAATCGAGAAGTACTATCAAGAGGAGGTCTAGATGGCTTGGGAGCTGCCCTGGGAGTGGTTCTGGGTCATTCTTTCCGCGTTGCTGATCGTCGGTGAGATCTTCACCGCCGGTTTCTTCATCCTGCCTTTCAGCATCGGCGCGGCCTTCGCTGCTGGGGTTGCCTGGTTCGGCGGCGGCCTGGTGTGGCAGTGGGCCGTGTTCCTGGTTGTTTCGGTGGGGCTGCTGCTGCCGCTGAAGCGTTTCGCCGACAGCGTCACGCCCGAATCCCCGATTGCCGTAGCTGGCGACCGCATGATCGGCAAGGTCGGCGTGGTGATCGAAGCCGTGGAGCCGCACCGCATCGCCGGACGGGTGCGAGTGGGCAGCGAAGAATGGCGCGCGACGGCCGATGGCGAGGAGTCGATTCCCGTGGATACGTCGATCGAAGTGCTGCGCGTCGACGGAACCCACGTCGTGGTTCGACCGCGGGGCGCCGGCGAGTCAACATGAGCTTCTTGAACTTCTTCTTCTTCGCGGTCGTGAGCCTCGCCATGGTGGGGGTGATCGGCGCGATCTTTCTGCTATCCAGGGGAGGTAACCGATGAATCCAGCCGTATTTTTTTTGATGGTTATTGTCTTCGTCGTCGTGATCTTCGCGGCGAGGGGGGTAAGAGTCGTTCGACCGTGGCAGAAGGGGGTGATCGAGCGTCTTGGCAAGTACACACGTACGGCGGGCAGCGGCATCACGATCATCATTCCGTTCCTCGACAGCATGCACAAGATCGACATGCGCGAGCAGGTCGTCGACGTGCCGCCGCAGGAGGTCATCACCCGAGACAACGTCGTGGTGACGGTCGATGCGGTCGTGTACTACGAGGCCACGGACCCGGTGAAGCTGATCTACAACGTCGCCGACTTCTACACCGCGGCGACCAAGCTGGCGCAGACCAACTTGCGCAACGTCATCGGCGAGATGACGCTCGATGACACACTCACCGCGCGCGACAGGATCAACACCGACCTGCGCAGCATCCTCGACGTGGCCACCGACAAGTGGGGTACCCGGGTCGTGCGTGTCGAGATCCAGCGCATCGACCCGCCGCAAGACGTCACCGAGGCGATGCACCGGCAGATGAAGGCCGAGCGCCATCGCCGGGCGACAATTATCGAGGCCGAGGGCCAGAGGCAGGCGGCGATCGAGATTGCCACCGGCCAGAAGCAGGCGACCATCCTCGAGGCCGAGGGCCAGGCGCAGGCGATTCGCGAGGTTGCCGAAGCCGAGAAGTACGAGAAGACGACGGTCGCCGACGGTGAGGCCGAGGCCATCACCAAGGTCTACGGCGCCATCCACGAGGGCGGTCCGACCAACGACCTGATCGCCATCAAGTATCTCGAGGCCCTCCAGGGAATCGCCGACGGGCAGGCTACCAAGATCTTCCTGCCGCTCGAGGCCACCGGCGTGATGGGTGCGATCGGTGGAATCGGTGAACTGTTCGTGAGCAACGGCGCCGCTGATAGCCAGGCGCCCAAAGAATGAGGAAGCGGCCAAGCCGGCGGCCTCGAAACGGCAACGTACGTATGGGACGCGTCGCCGCGATGCCGGCAGCGGGATGAGCTGACTTGACCTAGCAGGGTGCTGATCCCGCGCGGATCGACAGGCCCCCGAACCCGACGCCGTTGTTCAATCGGCGCAACCTGAATAGTGTTGCCTGGTGTCGCGGGTGGGGGTTTGTCGTTCCTGCATTAGCGGAGGGGTCATGAGGGTCGCCATTCGAATCGTTGCCGTCGTCTTTCTGTTCTCGGGCCTGCAGGCATGCTTTTCCGCGCCCTCCTCGGAATCCGGGAGTGTCGAGACGAGTCTCGTACGCGACCGCGCGTTGACGCTCGAGGACTACTACCGCATCCAGAGCGTCGGCAGGCCGCAGATCTCGCCCGACGGCGCCTGGGTTCTGTACAGCGTTTCTACCCCGGTCGAGGCCGACAACAGCTCCGGAACGCAGTTCTGGACGGTGCCGAGCGATGGGTCTACCGAGCCCGAACGGGTGCGGCATCGGGGGCGTGATGTCAGCGGCGCGCGGTGGACCGAGGACAGCACGCTGCGCTACACGGTTTCGCGCAACAACCGCGAGACCAGCTGGCGACGCGACCTCAACAACCCGCGCGCGGTGCCCCGCAGGGTAGGCGAGGACGCCGACGGGATCGTCAGTCCGGACGGCAAGTGGGTAGCGACGCTGGAGGAGACTCCTTTCACCCCGAAGGCCGACGCGACGCCGCGGTCCGAGTTCGAGAGGCGGCACGAGGAGCGCTTCGAGGGGGTCACGTTCGACTGGATGTACTTTCAGCGCGATGGAGCGCGCTTTCCGACCCCCGACCCGCGAGCCAGGCCGGCGCAGTCGATCTTGCTTCGATTGGTAGACAGTCAAACGCCCGAAGGCGAGGGCTTGCGCTTCATCGGTGACCTCGATCTGCGACCGAGCAACCTGGTGTGGAGCTCCGACAGCCGCATGCTGGCGTTCGCCGCCGATGCCGACCATCGGGACGAGCGAACCTACGGCCGCTCGGACATCTGGATCGTGACGCTCAACGGCGACGTGCACCGCCTCACCGGCGACGGGTACACCCACTCGAGCCTGGCGTTCTCCCCCGATGGTCGTTACCTGTCGTTCATGCGTGGCTTCGGGACCGACATGGTCATCGAGCGCCGTCTGGCGCATGGCGGACCGCGGGATCTCTACATCTGGCCGCTGGCGGGCCGGGGCGCCGAGGGTGATGCCATCCCGGCGGCCAACGGCGACGCTACCGCGGTCGTGATCGGCGAGCCGATCAACGTCACCGACGATTGGCACTTGATGCCGGGCCAGCCGCTATGGACGCCGGATGGGCGCACCATCTATTTCACCGCCGGCATCGGCGGTAGCACCCACTTGTTTCATGTGCCGATCGGGGGCGGCGATGACGTTGGGTCGGTCGAGCAGATCACCACCGGCGAGCGGCGCCTCAACGGCGTGAGCTTCGATCGCGGTTTCTCCAAGATTGCCTACACGGTGGGGCGCTTCGAGGGTCCGTCCGAGGTCTGGGTGGCGAACATCGACGGCTCGGACGAGCGGCAGCTGACCCACGTGCACGACGCCTTGATGGAGGAGATCGCCTTCAGCCGGGCGGAGCGTATCCAGTACCCCAGTTACGACGGCACGATGATCGAAGGCTGGTTGCTGTACCCCTACGGCTACAACAGCGACCCGACGGCGGCGCAACAGACCTACCCGTTGGTGGTCAGCAGCCACGGTGGGCCGCACTCCGCCTCCGGCTACGGCTTCAACTTCAGGCAGCAGTTGTTCGCCGCCAATGGCTATTTCGTCGTGCAAACGAACTTCCGCAGCTCGACCGGGTACGGAGAGGCCTTCAAGTGGGCTACCTGGGGTGCCTGGGGCGACCTCGACGGACAGGACGTGATGGCCGGAATCGACTACGTGCTCGAGCGCTTTCCGATCGACCGTGACCGCGTCGGGACCACCGGGCATTCGTACGGCGGCTTCATGAGCAATTGGTTGATCACCCAGTATCCGGATCGCTTCGCGGCCGCGGTGGTCGGTGCCGGGATCTCGAACTGGATCAGCGACTACGGAACCGCTGACATCGCCCGCACCAAGGAGACCGAGTTCTACGGCCCACCCTGGGACGAGCTCGCCGCCGAGCGGCTGCTCCGACAGTCACCGATCATGTACGCGGGACGGGTGCGCACGCCGACGCTGTTCATCCACGGAGAGGTCGACCAGCGCGTTCCGTACTCGGAAGCCGAGCAGATGTACTTCGCGATCAAGAAGCAGGGAATACCGGCGAAGATGATCGTCTACGCCGGTCAGTCGCACGGAATCCGCGGTCACTGGAACCAGGTGCACCGGGCGATGAGCGAGCTCGACTGGTGGGAAACCTACTTGAGATAGGCTTGTTTTTTATAGTGGCTAACAATAGCTAATAACGCTTTTTTCTTTCCATCAGCGTCGGCCACCGTAGGTTTATTAGGTATAGATATCTTTGTTGGTTCGACGTAACGTTGAGCTCTGCGGTGTGATGCGGCCACGTTCAGCCACGGCGGCCGGCCGCGAGGAGCACTACCAAAGCCGACGCGGAGAGAGAGGTAATGGCGGAGTCTGAAGGGACCGCTGGTATCGACGAAGACAGCCTGAAGGGTACCGACGTGCTCGAGGGTGCTGAGGAGCGCGAGGAAGACGCCGACGGTGACGAGCAGGTAGTCGAAGAGGTCGCCGAGCCACCTCGTCGGCGAACGGTGTCGGAGCTTCTCGAGGGCCAGGACGCCCTAGAGGAGGGTGACCGCTCCGATCTGCAGCTCGTCGCGCCGCCGCTGCACGTCGAGGTCGGCGATGCCGGCCAGGCCATCTATCAGCTCGATCTTTCGGGCGGCGAGCCCGAAGGCACGCTTCTGGTGCCCGAGTCCAGCGGGGTTGCGCACGAGCTGGATCACGCTGCAGGAGCCGGAACCGGGGATGCCCACGCCGTCCTGAAGCAGATGATCGCCGATCGTGACCGCCAGGTGATGTCGGCCGAGCGCGACGGGGTCAGCGCCTACGAGCTCGCCGCCGGCATCGATGACTTCGTTGCCACGCTGATCGAAACGGTTCGCCGTTCCGACAGCTGAACGGCCATTTGCCGCGCTACTCGCGGCTGACCGTGCCGATACCGCCACACTCCGCACTGTCGCACCCGACGCCCGTCCGCTCTTTCACCACGGCCTGCTAACCCGGATATCTCATCGCCCTTCGTCGCCCGCAGCAGGAGGGCGTTGAGATATACGGGCTAACCCGTTGTAAGATGCGTAGCTCTGACCGGCGCCGCCACGCGCCGCGGGTTCCCCTTCCCCATGACCTCCGAGAAGCCAATGTCGACGCCTCATCAAGCCGTACCGCAACGTCTCCATGTCCTCGGGTTGTTCGCGTTCGCCGTGATGTCGCTGTTCATCGCCGGTTGCAGCTCTTCCACTGAAGAGACCCCTGAGCCTGCTCCCGTGGTTGAGCCCGCGCCCGAACCCGTGGCCCTGGACCGGGCCGTGCTCGACGATCCTTCTCGACCGCAGGCCGAGAAGGAGCAAGACGTCGACCGCAAGCCGATCGACGTCTACGAGTTCTTCGGTGTGCAGCCGGGTCAGACCGTCGCCGATGTATACAACGCCGACGGTTACAACACGCATCTGTTGTCGCGCCTCGTCGGCGACAGGGGCACGGTGTACAGCGTTTTCGAGTTCTACAGCGAGCGGGAGCTCTTCGACGGCGAACTGTACAAGGTCGACGTCGTCTCACAGCGGCTCGAGGACGCCGGACTGGCAAACGTCACGCTCGCCCTGCGGCTTGCCGACGTGCCGTCCGAGAGCGTCGACGTCGCGGTAGCGATTCGCAACTACCACGACGTCGAGTGGGTATTTCCGGATATGAAGCGCGCCGATCAGCTCGCCGAGTTCTTCCGCATCCTCAAGCCCGGTGGGATCGTCGGCATCGTCGATGTCGCAACGCCGAACGAAGGCTGGGACCAGCCGGCCCACCGGCTCAACAAACAGGTTGTGATCGACGATTTCATCGGTGCCGGTTTCGAATGGGTCGAGGAATCCGACCTGCTGGCGGTTGCGGGTGATGACTACACGGTGGACGGTTTCCCGGAACGGCACAAAACTGACCGCTACACGCTGAAATTCGTCAAACCGGGCAACTGAGCGTCAGCGGATTACGTCCTTTTGAGCGTCGGCTGACTTCGCTTGAAGGAAGGGCGGAAATTAGGTACACTTGACTTTAATTGAATGGGCTGCATGTACCCACTGAGCGCCCAAATCTGCTTGAACGCATTCCTCCCAGCTTTAATCCTCTGTTTTTAATGGCTGCGCCGGCGCGGAGCGTGTGCGCCCGCTCGCCTTCGCGGCGTGGGAAGCGGTAGCGGAACCGGCCGAGGCTCTATGAACGAGGACAGAATGAAGGCGATTCACGACCTGGTCGAACTGGGGAAGGAGCGCGGCTACGTCACCCACGATGAGCTCGACGAGGTTTTGCCCTCGGAAGGAACCGACCGGCGCTCGATGGCCGGTCTGATCGAAGACATGGATATCGAAGTACTCGCAAACGAGCCCGTCGTCGACTTCCAAGAAGACGAAGTCGCGGACGACGAGGAGGCGGACGACTCCTCCACCAGAGTCGAGCAGTACGACTTCGAAGGCGCGGACAGTTCGGATCCGATCAAGGTCTATTTCCGCGAGATGAGCCAGAAAGGTCTGCTCGACCGCGAGGGTGAGGTGCGCCTGGCGCGCGCCATCGAGCAAGGTCAGCAGGGCATTGTCAAGGCGGCACTGACGTGCCCGCTCGGCAGCGAGTATTTGCTCGAGCGCCGCGACGAGCTCAAGAGCGGCGAGCTGTTCTTCGACCAGTTCACAAAGGGGCTCGGCGACGAGGCCAGGACGCGCAGGAAGACCTATGCGACGCTCCGCAAAGTCGAGAAGCTGCGTGGCAATCTCCGCAAGGTCCGCTCCAAGCTCAGCCGCAAGCTGCGTGATGATACCGAGCTTCAGGTTCGCCTCGAGCTCATCGAAATCCAGGGCACCATCGGTCAGGCGCTCGAGCAGCTCAAGCTCACCGACGCGATCGTCGACGAGATCATCATGCGGATGCGCCGGCTGGCGGGCGTGCTGGCCCGCGCCGAGCACGCCGGCGATGCCAAGCTCCTCAAGGAACGCAGCAAGGACCATCTGGTCAGCCGCGAGGAGCTGATCCGTTACCTCGAAGCGATCGAGGAATCCGAGACTAAAATGGAGTGGGCCAAGAGCGAGCTCACAGAGCGCAACCTTCGCCTCGTTATCTCGATCGCCAAGAAGTACACGAACTTCGGCCTGCCGTTCTCCGACCTGATTCAGGAGGGCAACATCGGGCTGATGCGCGCGGTCGAGAAGTTCGACTACACCAAGGGCTTCAAGTTTTCGACCTACGCCACCTGGTGGATCCGCCAGGCGATCACCCGCGGTCTCGCCGACAAGGGCAAGCTCATCCGCGTGCCGGTTCACATGACCGAGACCATGCGCAAGGTCTCACAGACGGCCGCCGAGCTCTACAAGGAATTGGGTCGTAAGCCGGAGCCGCAAGAGATCGCTGACTCGATGGAAGTACCCATCGACACCGTCAAGTTGGCGTTGCAGGCCGGCAAGAAAACGAGCTCGCTGGACACCCCCATCGGTGACGACGGCGACGGCGAGTCGACCCTCGGTCACTTCATCAGCGACGAGGACGCTATCTCGCCGGTCGAGACCTTGCTCGCCAAGGACCTCAGCCAGCAAACTCGCCGGGTTCTCTCGACGCTGACGCCGCGCGAGGAAAAGGTCGTCCGCATGCGCTTCGGCATCAACGAGGAGCGCGTCTACACACTCGAAGAGATCGGCGAGTTTTTCATCGTGACCCGCGAGCGCATCCGTCAGATCGAGGGCAAGGCGCTCCGCAAGCTCCGCCATCCGTTGCGCGGCAAATCGCTCAAGGAACTGATCGACTAGCCGCGGGCGCGGATAAGCGTACGTCTCCGGCGTTGCGCTTGCTCGGTGGACCTCGACGTACACCGTACGCCTCGGTCCCCCTCGCGGCGCGCGCACACTTCTCCACGCCTGCGGGCGGCGGCGCCGGGTGGCGGGAAGTTGAAAAAACAGGAGGCATGGGCTGCTTCGGGGGGCGGACGAGGATAGAGTTTCTGGATGCGATCGATCAATCGAAGCTTCTTCTTTGCTGTGGCCACCTCCTTGCTCGTTGTTGGGTCAGCGGCGCAGGCTCGGCCGCAAACGCAGAACTGGGATCAGTGGCGCGGACCGAATCGCGACGGCGTGGGCGACGCTTCGGCGTTGCCGGCAGAGTTGCCTGCCGAGCTCACGCAAGCGTGGAGCCTCACCGTTGGCGAGGGCTATTCTGGCCCGCTCGTGATCGACGATACGGTCTACGTGTTCAGTCGCGAAGACGGCCGCGAGATCCTCAGGGCGTTGGCGCTCGCTGATGGGTCGGAGATCTGGAGTCAGTCCTACTCGGCGCCGTTCGACGTCGAATCGGCGGCCCGCTCACACGGGCCGGGGCCCAAGTCGACGCCGGTGTACGCCGACGGCAGGATCTTCACGCTCGGCATCTCGGGTGTGCTGTCGGCGGTCAACGCCGCCGACGGAACGGTGATCTGGCGCCATGATTTCGCCGGCGACTTCCCGCGGGCGTGGCCGCTCTGGGGCTCTTCGATGTCGCCGATCGTTCTCGGCGATCGCGTCATCGCGCACGTCGGCGGCGATGACGGTGGTGCGATGCGAGCGTTCGACACTGCCTCCGGCGAGGTGATCTGGAGCAATAACGAATTCACCCCCGGCTACGCGTCGCCGATTCACCTGCATTCGGCGGGCACCGATATGCTGGTGACCCTGTCGAACGTGCACATCATCGCGTTGGACGCTGCCGATGGTGCGACCTTGTGGAGCATGCCGTTCGCCACGTCGTCGTGGCAAAATGCTGTCAGCCCGTTGGCTGCCGGTCCTCGGGTGATTCTTTCGGGGCTCGACCTCGACATGTTTTCGCTTCGGCTCGCCCCGAACGGCGGCGGTTGGGAATCGTCCGAAGACTGGCGCAACAACCGAGTGCCGCTCTACATGAGCTCACCGGTGCTCGTCGGCGACCGCGTCTTCGGCATGAGCCACCGGCGCCGTGGCCAGTTCATTTGCCTCGACGTGGCAACAGGTGATCCCGTCTGGACGACGCAGGGCAGGGAAGGCGATAACGCCGTCTTTACCGTGCTCGGTGATCGCATCGCGATCCTCACCGACGAGGCCAAGCTGGTGATCATCGACGCCCACGCCGACGGCTACGAGCCGCTGGCAGAGTACGAAGTCGCGGACTCGCCCACGTGGACGCCGCCGGCCTTCACATCACGGGGCGTGCTGATCAAGGATCTCGAGACGTTGGCGCTCTGGAGCTTCCGGTAGCCGGGCGACGGGGCCCTTTGCCCTCACGCAGTAGCCACCCATTGAGACATCCAGGCTAGATCAGGATAGAGACCAGGCGCCGTCTACGAAAGCCCGCGCCTCGTCTGCATGCTCGCGATCGAGCTCGCCGTCGCCCCGGTACGAACGATCGAGACGACTTCGTCGGGACGCTGCACCGTGTAGTCGGGCTCGTCCGGCCAGGCGCCGAATTCCGCCCCGATGCCGTAGGCGGCGCCGATGGCGAACACGCGGATATCGTGGCCGTCCGCGGCCAGGGCCTCGTTGGCGTTGCGGGCGCACTCGATGTCGATTTGATGGTCGCCGACATAGGCGACGTGCCCCGGAGCCATTCCGGTAAGTCGATCAAGGCACATCAGCAGTCCATCGGGGGCGGGCTTCTGGCGAGCCGCGGATACTTCCTCGTACCCGATGACGAGCTCGAAATGGTCGAGGAGCCCCTCGTTGGCGAGGGCGCGCTCGATGTTGTCCTTCGAATTCATCGAGACGATGCCGTGCGGCAGGTTGCGAAGCTCGCCGAGCGCTGATTCCACCCCGTCGTACACCGCGGCCCCGGTCTCATCGGCGAGCTGGTACTGGGTCCACAGGCGCCCCGCCTCGTTCAGCGTCTCCTCGCTCATGCCGAACTCGGTGGCGTACAGCTGACGCCAGTCGTGGTTGCGGTGCAGGGCGCGGGTGTAGGCGTCCAGCGAGCTCAGGGACTCGATGGTGTCCGGATCGACCCCCGTGAAGTGGCGCACGATGTCGCGCGTGATCCGCAAGTTCTTTGCCCGCGTGTCGACCAGCGTGCCGTCATAGTCCCAGATTACGGCGGTAACCGGGCGCGTCTCGATCACCGTGGCGGCGCCGCGATAGCGACGACGTGGCCCTGGGTGCGAAACAGCAGCATTCCCTCGGAGATCGCCGGCGTCGCCATGCACACCTCGCCCATCTGGTTGGTCGCCAGCAGCTTGAACTCCGGTCCTGCCTCGAGCACGAAGATGTCGCCGTCTTCGCCGGTGAAGTACACCTTGCCGTCGGCGGCGACCGGGGAGGCCGAAAAGCCGCCGCCGGCGCCGAGGCGCTCCTGGTACATGCGCTCGCCGGTGCGGGCGTTGAAGACGCTCAGCGCGCCGTTGTTGCGCAGGTTGTACAGGTAGTCGCCGTAGACGATCGGCGTCACCATGTAGCCGCCGCCGCGCGGAATGCTCCACACGACGTGCTCGTTGGTATCCTCGCCTTCGGCCAACGAGATGTCGCCGGCGGCATCGGGCCGGATCGCGTAGATCGGCGACCATTGGCCGTGGGCGTTGGTGATGAAGATCAGGCCGTGGCCGAACACCGGCGTCGGCACCGGAATATCGCCACCACCGCGCATCTTCCAGATTTCGGCGCCGGAGTCGGGATCGTAGGCGCCGATATGACGGTAGCCGTTGACGACGATCTGGGCGCGGTCCGCGGAGAGGTAGACGTTCGGGGTTCCCCAGGTGGGGACGTCTTCGCGCGAGGTGCGCCAGAGCTCCGTTCCGTCCACCAGGTCGAAGGCGGCGATGAACGAGTTCTCCTGGACGTCGGCCTGCAGGATGACCTTGCCGTCGTAGATGATCGGCGACGAAGCGACGCCCCACTGCGCTTCGGGAACGACGTAGAAGCCGGCATCGAGGACGCCGAGGTCTTTCCGCCACAGCAGCTCGCCGTCCATGTCGTAGGCGAAGAGTCCCTCGGAGCCGAAGTAGGCGATGACGCGGGAGCCGTCGGTGGCCATCGTGGCGGAGGCGTGCGTCGACTTGGTATGACGCATGACCGCCGGCACTCCGGTGTGCACGGTGCGCTCCCAGACGATCGCACCGCTGCCCTTGTCGAGCGCGTAGACTTTCCAGGTGTGCTCGCTGTTGTCGCGCACCGGGGTGATGTCGCCGTACAGGCCGACGCGGAGTGAGTTGTTGCTGGAGCTGATCGCGGTGGTCACGAACACCCGGTCGCCCCACACCACCGGGCTCGAGTGGGAGAGACCGGGGATCGGCGTGCTCCACAAGACGTTGTCGTTGGTTTCGGCGTTCCAGGTGGTCGCGGTGGCAAAGCCTTCGGCGATTCCGCTGCTGCCCGGACCGCGGAAGACGGGCCAGTTGATCCCGCCGCCCTGTTGCACCGAAGTCGGTGCCGGCACCGCGGCGACCAGCGCCATCAACCAGATTCCCAGGCTCCCTGCTGCCACGGCTCGCTTCATGTCGCTCTCCTCGAGGAATTCAATGTCATCGCTTGATGAGGCCTTGCAGCAGCCTTGAGAGGCTGCTGCCCGCCGACTCTTGCAGGGCGGCGAGCAGGGCCGTGGTGTCGGGGCGGACGCTCGGCTCCTCGACCGTTCCGCCGATCAACAAGGGTATCGAGGTCCACCCGCTGTCGTCGGTCAGCGCGTCGACGACGGCGTCGGAGAAACCACCTCCCCAGGCGCCAAGATCGATGTTCTCCCGCTCGATCGAAATGCGGGCGTGCCCGTCCAAAACCCCGTTGATGGCGAGTTGCCCGGCTGCCTCGAGCCGCGCTCCTTCGCTGACGATCTCGAACGGCGCTACGTCGAGATGGTCGCCCGCGAGCCGGAACTCGATCACCGTCGCCTCGTAGGCGAGTCCGGCGAGCTGGATGCCGATCACGGAGGCGACCTGATCGAGAACCGCCGCCTCGGGGATGCGTCCCGCCGACAGGTGGATCGTGCCGCCACCGTGCAACGTGTACGGGTCCGGTTTGAGGTCGACCGCCAGCTCCTCGAGAGTCAGGCGGCCTTCTGAAGTCGTGAGGACGAGGCCGGTTACCGTAAACACGCCGTCCGCGGCGACCAATGGGGCGCGGTTACCTGTTGCGGTGCGCTCGCCGATGCGGACTTCACCGATGTCGACGTGTCCCCGCCCGGACAAGCCGACAGCGACCGATGCCGCGCCCGCCTCGATTTCGATGCCGCTGAGCTCGACATTGAGCCCTTCGACGCGGGTCGTCGGCTCACCCTCAGCTTCGCGAAGCAACAAGGTCCCGTCGATGATCAAAGCCGAATGCACCGTCACCGCTCGCCCGACCGGAGAGGAGCCCGTGCCCTCCTGGGCGAACGACACACGCGTGATTCGCGGCGCGGTGCGGGCGCGGCCGCCCCGCGCCGACAGCACCTGATCGTTGATGACCTCGATCACCGGTCGTTCCAGGATCAACCGATCGATGACGATATCGCCGTAGATAAGCGGCAGCAGGCGGTGCTCGAGAACGACGCGGTCGAG
>SMUY01332655.1_pt1 | contig 16090 bp, 13 predicted proteins | sample 2456441 | NCBI WGS metagenome assembly SMUY01 (sample SAMN11095931, study PRJNA526329) | marine sediment metagenome | biome: Marine sediment; feature: Surficial sediment; material: Deep marine sediment; isolation source: Hadal surficial sediment | place: Pacific Ocean | collected 2014-11 | depth...
CAGCCCATTTCCGATGCCAATAGCGAATTACTGATCACTGATCACTGATTACTGAATATGAACATTACCCGCAAATGGCTCGAAGCCTTCCTCAGGCAACCGCTCGACACCCACGACCTCACCGAGAGACTGGCCATGCTCGGCGCGCCGGTCGACTCGGTGGAGCGGAGTCATGCGGCTCTGTCGGGGCTGGTCGTGGGGCTGGTGAAGGACACCCAGCCACATCCGGACGCGGACCGGTTGAGCTTGTGCACGGTGTTCGACGGCCAGGACGATTACCAGGTGGTTTGTGGGGCGCCCAACGTCGAGGCCGGGAAGCGTTATCCGTTTGCCCGGGTAGGGACGGTCATGCCCGGCGGCTTCACCATCGAGAAGCGCAAGATCCGGGGCCTAACATCCTACGGGATGCTGTGCTCCGCCAAGGAACTGGAGCTGGGAGAGGACGCCGGCGGTATCATGGAACTCGCCACCGATGCCGATCCGGGCACCGGTTTCCTGGAGGCCCTCGAGCTGGACGACGAGTGCCTCGAGATCGATGTCACGCCCAACCGACCCGACCTACTGGGACACAAGGGCGTGGCGCGTGAGCTGGCCGCGGGCTACGGCATCCAGTTCCGCCTGCCTGCCATCGAGGGTGATTACCCATCGGTGCCGGCGCCCGTCAGGGCCGATGGGGCCGAAGGCACCACCGGTGGGGTACGCGTCGCCATCGAAGACCCGGAAGGTTGCCCCCGTTTTCTCGGCGCGGTGATCCGGGGCCTGACCGTGGGGCCGTCGCCCGAGTGGCTCAGGAGCCGGCTCGAAGCGGTGGGAACCCGGTCCATCAACAACATCGTCGACGCCACCAACTACATCTTGATGGAATTGGGACAGCCGTTGCACGCATATGATCTCGCCACTCTGCGCGGGCCCGCGGTGATCGCCCGGCGAGGGGTCGCCGGGGAGACGGTGCTGACACTCGACGGTACGGAGCGCACCGTCGATGGCGACATGACGGTGATCGCCGACGAGGACGGCGCCATCGGCATCGGTGGGGTCATGGGCGGGGAGACGACCGAGGTGCGCAGCAGCACCAGGGACATCTTTCTGGAGTGCGCCAGTTTCCAGCCGTCCCGGATACGGCGGACCCGCTCCAGTCTGGGGCTCAGCACCGACGCCAGCTTCCGGTTCGAGCGAGGGGTCGATCGTTGGGCCGCCCCCGACGCGCTGCGTCGCTGTCTGGAGATCATTTTGGCGACCGCGGGCGGCACGCTCGACGGCGATCCGGTCGACGTCTGGCCCGAGCCGACCAATCCGCCGCGGATTTTTCTTCGCCCGGCACGGGTTCGGCAGGTGCTGGGTGAGGAGATTCCCTGGGAAGCGCTGGAGCAATATTTGGTGGCCATCGGCGCCACGGTCGTGTCCAAGCCCGACGATGGCCGCATGGCTGTGGACGTGCCCGGCTGGCGACCGGATCTGCGCGAGGAAATCGACCTGGTGGAGGAGGTCGCGCGGATGCACGGCTACCAGAACTTCTCCTCTGAGCTTCGCCCCTTCCGGGTGGGGAGGCTCCCCGATGCCCCGAGCGACGTGGCAGCCCGGGCCGTTCGCCGGGGGCTGTCGGCCGAGGGGTTGTACGAGGTAGTGACCATGCCGATGCACCGGGGAGAGGGGTCAGAGAGCGTCCCGCTGCTCAATCCGCTGTCGGCCGAGGAGGCTTTCCTCCGGCGGCGGCTGATCCCGGGCCTGGTGCGGGAGGTGGAGCGGAACTGGGCCCACGGCGTCCGGGACATACGGCTCTACGAGGTGGGGACCGTGTTCCGGATGGCGGGTCCCGGGGAGCGTCCCGAGGAGGAGATCCACGTGGCGGGGCTCATCAGCGGTCGCCGGCACCCGCGGCACTGGACCGATGGCGGCCACTCCGGCGACTGTGGCCAGTGGGATGTGGCGGCCCTGTTCCAGCGGGCCGTGGCCCTGGCGAATCCGGCGGCAACAGTGCAAGTTGAAGGGGGCTCGTGGGTTGCAGTGTCTGCCGCTGGATCGGTGGTGGGCCGCACCGAGCGGATCGACGCCGATGCCCCGCCGTGGGCGGCTCCCGTATACGGTTTCGAAGTGGTGCTCGATCCGGCCGAACGCCAATCGCAGCGCTACCGCGCTCTCCCGGAAACCCCGGGGTCCACCCGCGACGTGTCCCTGGTGCTGCACCATGACGCCACGGCCGAGGCGGTGGAGACGGCCATCAGGGCCACTCGCGGGACCCGGCTGGAGTCGGTGGAGGTCCTGAGCGAATTCAGCGGGGGAGACCTCCCCGCCGGCAGCCGGAGCGTGGCGTTCCGGCTCACCTTCCGCGACCCCGAGCGCACGCTCAGGGACGCGGAGGTGGACAAAGCATTCAGACGGATCCTGCAGGCGGTGCAACAGCAGGTTGGTGTCGCGCCCCGTGGAGTTGACGGCGGCGCGGCAGGGGAGTGAACGCGTGACCTACCAGCGGCCCGACATCCCCGCCCTCGCCGAACTGGAACAACTCGTTCGGCACGTGGGTGAAGAAGCCTCGTCGTGGCGCCGCCGCACGCTCAAGGCCGAGGCCGAGTTGGCCCGGGGCAGGGACGAGAGCGGAGCACTCGGCGGCCCGGAGTTGATAGAGTCCCGCCAGCGGATTCTAGGGCTGGAGGCGGAAAACCGGGATCTTCGCCAGCGCGTCGACGCGGCCCGCCAGAAGGTCGCAATCCTCATCGAGCGGCTGGCGTTCCTGGAACGGGATACCGTGGACGAGGCCTCATGAGCGAGAAACACGCGGTTCGGGTGACGATCGGCGGCGAGGAATTCACCGTGCGGTCCGAGCATTCGCCGGAATACACCATTGCGGTCGCTGCCTACGTCGATGAAGCCCTGGCACGGGTGAGGGAAAAGGTACCGATGGCCGATACCCACAAGGCGGCCATGCTGGCGGCCCTGTCGATTACCGACGAGTTGTTCCAAGCGCGACAGGGCGATAGTAACGCGGCGGCACGCATCGGCGCGCTGGCCGACGGGATTGCCCGGCTGCTGCCGCCCGCCAAGCGGGGACGGCGCGCCAAGGGGGCGTACGCCCGAACATCCTGAATATCCCACGGAGCCGCGCTCCGTGTTTGGAGATAGATCACATGTCCCAATCGCTCCTGACTTCCCTACTCGGGGGAGCGTTCGTCGGCCTGGTGGCCGCCATCGTTGGCATCCAACTCTACATTCGGAAGCAGCACCGGTCGGCGACCGGCATCGAAGTCGCGGCCCGGCGCGAAGCGGATAAGCTGATTGCCGATTCGCGGAAGGACGCAGAGTCCGCCAAGACGGCCGCCGTCCTGGCCGGCAAGGAAGACGCTCTGCGGATGCGGGAGGAAGCGGAGCGTGATTCGGAGCGGCGCCGGGAGGATCTCAAACACCAGGAGCGCCGGGCCGAAGACCGCGAGCGGGCGTCGGAGCGTCGGGCCGAGCAGCTCACCCGCCAGGAAGAGACGGTGGTGTCCAAACTGGAACACATCGTGGAGCAGGAAGTGGCCGTGGCCAAGGAGGAAAAGGCGCTCGACACGATGTTGCGCACCCAGCGCGAGAAGCTCGAGCGGATCAGTGGCATGGGCAAGGACGCCGCCCGGCAAGAGGTCCTCCGCCGGGCGGAGGAGGAGGCCAAGAGCGAGGCGGCGGCGCTGGCGCGGGACATCAAGGAGCAGACCAAGCGGACGGCGGAGCGGGAGGGCAAGCGGCTGGTCGCCATGGCGGCCCAGCGCCTCGCCTCTGATTACACGGCCGAGTCGACCGTGGCGGCGGTGACCCTCCCGAGCGACGAAATGAAGGGCCGCATAATCGGTCGCGAGGGGCGAAACATCCGGGCCTTCGAAACGGCCACCGGGGTCGACGTCATCATCGACGACACTCCCGACACGGTGGTGATTTCCTGTTTCAATCCCATCCGCCGGGAAGTGGCCCGCCGCAGTCTCGAGGCGCTCATCACCGATGGGCGGATCCACCCGGGGCGCATCGAGGAAGTGGTCGAGAAGATGCGCACGGAACTCGAGGCCCAACTGGTGGAACTGGGTGAGGAAGCGGCCTACGACACGGGCGTGCACGGCTTGCACCCGGAGATGATCAAGCTGGTGGGCCGGATGCGGTATCGTACCTCCTACGGCCAGAACATCCTGGAACATTCCAAGGAGGTCGCCTGGCTGGCGGGCTCCATGGCCGCGGAACTCAAGTGCGACGTGGCGCTGGCCAAGCGGGGCGCGCTGCTGCACGACATCGGCAAGGTGCTGACCCACGAAAGCGAAGGGACCCACGTCGAATTGGGCGTCGAGATGGCCACCAAGTACGGCGAGGCCGCCCTGGTGATCAACTGCATCCACGCCCATCACGACGACGTCCCGCACGAATCGACGGAGTCGGTGTTGGTCCAGACGGCCGACGCCATCAGCGGATCCCGTCCCGGCGCCCGCCGGGAAGCCTTCGAGACTTACGTGAAGCGGCTCACCCGTTTGGAGGCCATCGCCAATGCTTTCGACGGGGTCGAGAAGAGCAACGTCATCCAGGCGGGCCGCGAGATTCGCGTCGTGGTCCATCCGGAGCGGGTGGACGACGCCAAGGCCGCCAGCCTGAGCGACGAGATCGCTCGCAAGGTAGAGATCGAACTGCAGTACCCCGGACAGATCAAAGTCGTCGTCATTCGAGAAACCCGAGCGGTGGATTTTGCCCGATGAGCGCGGAGATTATCGATGGAAAGGCGATTGGTAAGGCCGTCAGAGCCGAGGTCGCCACCGAGGTGGCCCGCCTCACCGAGCGGGGCATCGTTCCGGGGTTGACCGTGGTATTGGTCGGTGAGGATCCGGCGAGCCAGGTGTACGTGCGGATGAAGGGACGGGCGTGCGATGAGGCGGGGATGAAATCAGGCACGGTCCGGTTGCCGACAACCGTCACCGAGGCGGAGTTGTTGGATACCATCGACCGGCTCAACGCCGACCCCACGGTGCACGGCATGTTGGTCCAGCTGCCGCTCCCGGATCACATCGACGAGGCCAACGTCCTGCTGCGCATCGACCCGCGGAAGGACGTCGATGGCTTCCACCCGATCAATGTCGGCAAGCTGGTCACGGGCGACCCGAACGGATTCAAGCCGGCCACCCCTTACGGGGTACAGGAGATGCTGATCCGGTCGGGCATCGAAACCTCCGGCGCCCACGTCGTGATCGTGGGCCGCTCCAATATCGTCGGCAAGCCGATGGCCAATCTGCTGATCCAGAAAGGACCCGGCGCCAACGCCACCGTCACCGTGTGTCACTCCCGGACCAAAGACATCGGGTCGGTCACCCGCTCGGCCGACATCCTCATCGTAGCCATGGGCAAGCCGGAGTTCATTACGGCCGACATGGTCAAACCCGGCGCCGCGGTAATCGACGTCGGCATCAACCGAGTCGACGACGCCACCAAGGAAAAAGGCTACCGGCTGGTCGGCGACGTGGCCTACGGTCCCGTGTCCGAAGTGGTCGCCGCAATCACGCCGGTGCCGGGCGGCGTCGGCCCCATGACGATCGCCATGTTGCTCAAGAACACTCTCCAGGCAGCGATGACGCTGTGAGTGCGCAGGTCGCAGGTCGCAGTGCGCAGGGATGTGCGTCGTGCGTCGTGCCTTGTGCGTGGGAGGTCGGATCGCGGCCCCCTGCGCACTGCGACCTGCGACCTGCGCACTAGAGCGTCCAGTCCCATGCCCACACCATCCCTATTCGACCAATCCCCAGACGCCGCAGCCTGGCCCGTCAGCAAGTTGACGCAGACGGCCAAGCGGCTCATCGAGAGCCAGTTGGGGCCCGTGTGGGTGCAGGGTGAGGTGGTGGGTCTCAAGCGCTATCGGAGCGGCCATTGGTATTTTGGCCTGCGGGACGCCGAGGCCCAGGTCCGCTGCGTCATGTGGCGAGACGATGCTTCGCAAATGAAGGAAGTGCCCTCCGAAGGGGCCAAGGTCTTCGCCTTCGGGTCGCCCACGGTGTGGGCCGAGCGCGGCGAATTCCGCCTGACGGTTAGACGGTTGATCGCCACCGAGGGCGTGGGGCTGCAACAGGCACTGCTGGAACAAACCAGGACCGCGTTGCAGGCGGACGGGTTGTTCGATCCGGCACGGAAGCGGCCGTTGCCGATCTGGGCCACCGGCGTTGCCCTGGTGACCAGTCTGGACGGGGCGGTGCTGCACGATGTGGTGAGTGTCGCCCGCAAGCGGTGGCCCATGGCCAGGATCCTGGTGATCGGCACCCGGGTGCAGGGCGCCGGTGCCGAAGCCGAAGTGGTCGGCGCACTGCGGTTGGTCAACCGGGTGGAGGGAATCGAGGTGTGCATCGTGGGACGGGGCGGGGGAGCCCGTGAGGATCTGGCGGTGTTCAACAGCGAGTCGGTGTGCCGCGCGCTGGCAGAGGTGCGAGTGCCCACGGTGTCGGCCGTGGGGCACGAGACCGATATGTCACTCACCGACCTGGTGGCCGACGTCCGCGCGGCTACGCCGTCGGCGGCGGCGGAGCTGGTCTTCGCGGACCAGGCCGACGTCCTGCGACACGCCGGAGCCTTGGCCAGCAGGCTGGCCGGCGGCCTCAGCCGGCGGACCAGGCTGGCGGCCGAACGGCTCAATCGGGCGGGCGACCGCCTGGAAAACGGCCTGGAGCGGGTCATCAACATCCGCCGGCAGGCGCTCGACCGGCTCGGCGTGGCACTCGACGCCCTGAGTCCCCTCAAGGTGCTGCAGCGCGGCTATGGGCTGGCCTTGTCCCCCGACGGCAAAGTCCTTCGCCGTCGCGCCGATTTTCCCGAGGGTACTCCCTTCCGGCTGCGGCTGGCCGACGGCGAAGTCCTGGCCCGCGTGGAGAACCGGTGACCGGCGCCGGTGAATCGCCCCCGCCGGGGGAGCGCCTGGCTGAGGACCTCCGGCGCCTGGAGGAGATCGTCCGTCTGTTGGAGTCGGACGAGCCCGAGCTGGACGAGGCCCTGGCGCTGTTCGAAGAGGGCGTTACCCGCCTCAGGCAAGCGCGCGACCAGTTGGCGCAGGCGGAGTTGACCGTTCAGCGGGTGCTGGAACAGGCCGATGGCACCATCAGGCTCGAAGACCTCGATGAATAATCCGGTCGACATGGATTCCCCCGCTGCCCTGCTGGCCGAGGCACGGACCCGGACGGATAACATCCTGGAGGAGTGGGCCGTTCGCCTGGCGGACCGAGTGCCCGGCGCCGGGGGCCAGGGGCTGGCCTACGCGCTGGTCGGACCCGGCAAGCGGATCAGACCCGCGCTGGTCATGGCCGGGTACCGCTCGGTTGGTGGCATGGACGACGGCATTGCCGTCGTTGCGGCGGCGGTGGAGACGGTCCACACCTATTCGCTGGTGCACGACGACCTCCCCTGCATGGACGACGACGATCTCCGCCGGGGTCGCCCGACGACCCACGTGGCGTTCGATGTTCCGGTGGCTACCAGGGTCGGGTTCTGGCTGGTTCCGGTGGCGGCTCAGATGTTGGTAGAGGGGGCCACTCGATTGGGGCTCGACTCCGACGGGCTCGGCAGAATTGCGCGGGAGCTGTTCCAGGCGAGTGGGATCGAGGGCATGGTAGGCGGCCAGTGGCTCGATCTGGTTGCCGAGCAGCAGGATCTGGGCTTGGGCGAATTACGGAACATCCACCGGGGGAAGACCGGTGCCTTGATCAGGGCTTCGTGCGTCATCGGCGGGTTGGCGGCCGGGGCCACCCCCGCTCAGGTCGAGGCCCTCGCGGCCTACGGCGAAGACATCGGCCTGGCGTTTCAGGTGGCCGACGACGTCCTCGACACCACGGCCACCAGCGATCAACTGGGTAAGACGGCGGGCCGCGACGAGGCTCTGCGGAAGTCCACCTACGTACAGCTCATGGGGGTGCGGGAGGCCAGGCTGGAGGCCGATCGGCTGGCTCGGAGCGCGGTGACCCATCTCGTCGCCGGCGGTGTGCCTGCGGAGGCGCTGGCTGGCTTGGCCGAGTATATTGTGAGGAGAGAATCCTGATCCCCAAGCCCCGGTAGCCATGTCGTTACTCGAATCCATCCAGAGCCCAGACGACCTCAAGCGGCTGACTCCCGACCAGCTGCCGGAACTGGCGGCGGAGATCCGCACGCGGCTGATCGAGTGTTGCAGTCAGACCGGCGGCCACATCGGCGCCAGCCTGGGGGTCGTGGAGTTGACGATCGCCCTGCTGTACCTTCTCGATTCACCACGGGACAAGGTCTTGTGGGACGTGGGCCACCAGGCCTACGCCTGGAAATTGCTGACCGGGCGCAACGAGCGGTTCCCCACACTGCGGACCGAAGGCGGCCTTTCAGGCTTTCTCCGGCGAAGTGAGAGCGAGCACGACCACTTCGGCGCGGGCCACGCCGGCACCGCCATGTCGGCCGCGTTTGGCATGGCCACCGCGCGGGATCTCAAGGGAGAGGATTTCAAGGTGGTGGCGGTGACGGGTGACGGCGCGCTCACCTGTGGCCTGTCGTACGAGGGGATGAACAACGCCGGCCACTCCGACCGGGACGTGATCCTCATCGTCAACGACAACGGGATGTCGATCGCCCCCAACGTCGGGGCCATCAGCAAGATGCTCGGCAGCATCGTGGCCGATCCCCGCACCAACAGGCTGCGAGAGCGGATCAAGGGTGCCACCGTGGCCCTGGGTGGAGTGTTCGGCGAGGGCGTCGTGGACTTTGCCAAGAACGTGGAAGAGTCGGTCAAGAATCTGTTTTCCGAGGGCATGTTGTTCGAGGAGCTTGGCTTCCGCTACTTCGGACCCATAGACGGGCACGATCTCCCCAAACTGCTGGAGACGCTCGCCTTCGTGCGCGACCTGAGCGGACCGCGTGTGGTGCACGTCCTGACCAAGAAGGGCAAGGGCTTCAGCTTTGCCGAGGCCAACAAAGAGAAGTGGCACGGCCTGGCCGCTTATGATCCTGTCACCGGCGAGATGCGCAAGAAGAGCAGCGGGCCGCCCGCCTGGACCAAGGTGTTTGGCGACGGCATCACCCAGTTGGCCGAGGAGTATCCCAACGTGGTGGCCATCAGCGCCGCGATGCCCGCCGGCACCGGAACCAACATTTTCCAGAAGGCGTGGCCCGAGCGTTTCTTCGATGTGGGTATCGCCGAAGGGCACGGGGTCACCTTCGCCGGTGGCTTGGCCACTCAAGGCATCAAGCCGATAGTGGCCATCTACAGCACCTTCCTCCAGCGGGCGTACGACAACATCATCCACGACATCGTGGTACAGCGGCTGCCTGTGGTCTTCTGTATGGACCGCGCCGGACTGGTGGGTGTGGACGGGCAGACCCACATGGGGCTGTACGACATCGCCTACATGCTGGCCTTGCCCGGCATGACGGTGACCGCGCCCAAGGATGGGGCCGAACTCGTGGGATTACTGCGCACGGCCATCGAATACCAGGACGGTCCCTTCTGCACCCGATACCCGCGCGACAAGGCGCCGGCCGAAGTGCCGCACGCCTCCGGGATTCCAGCGGTGCCCTACGGCACTTGGGAAGTGCTGCGAGAGGGCAGCGACGTGGCCATCCTCGCCGTGGGCACGATGGTGTTGCCCAGCCTCGAGGCCGCGGAGCTATTGGCGAAAGATGGCGTCGATATCACCGTCGTCAATTGCCGGTTCCTCAAGCCGCTGGACAGCGTAACCCTGGAGTCGTTGGTGCAGCGCCATCGCCGGTTGGTGACCATCGAGGAAGGGACCGTCGTCAACGGTTTCGGCGCGTTCCTGGCGGCGACCCTTCAGACCACCCACCCCGAAGTGCGGACTGTGGTGCTCGGCGTTCCCGATCAGCTGCAGGAGCACGCGCCCCGTGACAGGCAGCTGGCCAAGTACGGACTGACGGCCGACGGTATCGCACGGCGCATTCAGACACTGCTCCACCACGAAGAGGAAACGTTCGAGCCGCGATGAACGTCGGGGTCGTCGGCAACACACGCTACCGCGATCTGCGGAACGTCCTGCGCGAGTTGAAGCGGCTGGCGCCCGCGCGCAACATCACCCTGTTTACCGAGGAGGATCTCGTCCCCCTGTGGGACGAGGCGGTGCCGCCGGTGACTGGAGCCGCGCTCGACGCCCTCCTCGCCTTCGGTGGGGACGGCACCCTCCTGCGCGGGGCCCGCCTGGTCCAGAGCCGGGAAATCCCCATCCTCGGGTTCAATCTCGGCCGGGTCGGGTTCCTGACCTGGGCCAGTTACGATGACCTCGCTCCGGCGCTCGATGCCCTCGTGTCCGGGAAGTTGGCGGTCGACCGGCGCCAAGTGTTGTCGTCCAGCATCCTCAGCCCCAACGGCGACGTGCAGCCGCTCCCCAATTCCCTCAACGACGTCACCGTCCACAAGGGCGGGGTCGCGCGGGTGGTCCGGTTGGACGTCACTATAGAGGGCGAGACCATCGGCCCCTACAGCGCCGACGGGATCATCGTCGCCACGCCCACCGGATCGACCGCCTATTCCCTGAGCGCGGGAGGCCCCATCGTGGTGCCCGGCGTTCAGGCCATGGTCGTCACGCCGATCTGTGCCCATACCCTCGCGGTGCGGCCCGTGGTGGTGCCGGCCCACTACACCGTCGTGGTCGAACCGCTGCCGCCGTGGGCTGAAGAGGATCTGCTGGTGTCGCTCGACGGCCAGACCTCCGTGCGGCTCCATCCCGGCGACCAGGTGGAGATCCGGCGAGCCCCCACCGCCGTATTGCTGGCCCGGTTCGATGAGCAGGAGTACTTCCATCGCATGCGGCAGAAGCTCCATTGGGGAGACCTCTCCGACCGCACCCTGGACTAGGCCGTGCTCAGCGAACTCCGGGTCCGCAACCTCGCCACGGTGGCCGACGTAACCCTGATGCTCGGGCCCGGCCTCAACGTCCTCACCGGCGAGACCGGGGCGGGGAAGTCGCTGCTGGTCGACGCCTTGGCGCTGCTGCTCGGTGAGCGGGCCGACACCCAGGCGCTCCGTCCCGGGGCGGCCAAGGCGGTGATCGAAGGGGTGGTCGAAGAGATCGACCCGCGTCTCACCGCCGGCATCGAATCGCTGGGACTCGATGTGGAAGACGGACGGCTGGTCATCCGCCGGGAAGTGGCGGCAGAAGGCCGCTCACGCGCGTGGGTCAACGGCAGCCCTACGACCGTCAAGGTGCTGGCCCAACTGGGCGCTCTCCTCGCCGACCTGCACGGGCAGCACGAAACCCAGTCACTCCTCCGCCCCGATGCCCAGCGGGACATGCTCGACGCCTTCGCCGGCGCCGGGGGCGAGCGCGTGGCGGTGGTGGATGCCCACGAGACGCTGCACGCGCTCGAAACGGAATACCGGGCGCTCAGCGACCGCCGTGATGAAGTCCGCCGGCGGGCGGATTATCTGCGTCACGTGGCCCAAGAGATCAGTCAAGCCGATCCACAGCTAGGAGAAGACGCGGCTCTCGATCGCGAAGCCGCCCTCCTCGGCGAGGCCGATGCGGTCGAGGAGTTGGCCCAATCCGTGTTGCTGGAACTCGACCGGGGAGACGGCGCCGCGCTCCATGCCGTCGGCGCGGCGGAACGCGCGGTGGACCGGTTGGAAAAATTCGATCCCACTGTGGCTGCCTGGCGGGAACTCCTCGATGGCGCCTACGCCAATCTCAGTGAACTGACCCGAGTCGTGGAGCAATACGCCAACGACATAGAGCATTCACCGGAACGGCTGGCCGAAGTCGAAACCAGACGCGACGTGCTCGGACGCCTGAAACAGAAGTATGGCACAACCGTCGAAGCCGTCCTCGAGACGCTGGCGGGTGCCATGGACGAATTGAACGTCCTCGATACGGCGGACCTCGATCTCGAGGTCCTCGAGGCTAAACGGACCGCCGCGGCCGCGGCCCTCGACGCCGCCTGCGACCGGTTGTCGGCCAAGCGCGGGATCGCCGCCGGGCGGCTGACCAGGGCGGTCGACAAGCTGCTCCCCACATTGGGCCTTGCCGGGGGACGGATGACCATCGAGTTGCCGGCCCTCCCTCAGGCGGGTCTCACCGGACGGGAGTCGGTCGCGTTCCAGGTTCAGCTCAACCAGGGCATGGACCCGCGGCCGTTGGGCCGGGTGGCGTCGGGTGGTGAATTGTCCCGCATCATGCTGGCGCTCAAGGTGGTGCTGGCGCGGCACGACCGGATCCAGACCCTGGTGTTCGACGAGATCGACCAGGGGATCGGCGGCGAGGTGGCTGTCCAGGTCGGCGAGGCCCTGGCCCGCGTCGCCCAGGGCCGTCAGGTGCTGGTCATCACCCACCTCCCCCAGATCGCCGGCAAGGCCGACCGCCATCTCGTGGTCGCCAAAGGCTCCTCCGGCGGCATGGCCACCAGCGACGTCTCGGTCATTCACGGGGAGGATAGAGTGCTCGAGGTAGCCAGAATGTTGGGAGATGCCGAGAGCGCGGCCGCGCGCCGGCACGCGAAGGAGCTGCTGGTGGCTGATAGCTAATGGCTGGTGGCCTTATCGTCTACCGCCTGACCGCCTGACCGCCCTCCAGCCTCCTCGCCACCACCAACACATCCCCCATCTGCCGCCGCTTGCGATAGCCGAGCAAGTGGAACACCTCGAGTGCGAACCACCGAGCCACGCGCCCGTTCACCAGGAGGGTCCCGCCGTGTGATGGATCGCGGGTGACACCCGGCATCCATGGCAGGATGTTGTCGATGTGCAGCCGGCGGAGGAGAGCCGAGACAGACAGCCAGAACGGGCTGAATTCCCGGGTAATGAAGAACCCGTCGTTACCGGCGGGTTGGTACAGCGGCATGAGGATGAGGCCGGTCTCCTGCGCGGTGACGGAGCCGCACTCGTCGTCGGCTACGTGTTCGTTTACGGTCACCTCCTGGAATGAGGCGTAGCCGGGCCGCATGGCGAACCCGTCGTTGGGGCCGACGAAATGGCGGTGGCGCACTTCGAGCACCCGCGGAAGATTGCGGCTCAGGTGGGCCAGGAAGGTTCGGGCCTCTGCCAGGCGCGTGGCGGCTCGTGGATCGGGCAACATCCCCGCGGCCTCGAGCGCCAACCAGACCGCCGCTTCGATGCGGTCGACCGAGCTGGCGTCTTCGTGCTGGCCGCCTTCGAGGCCGAGGGTCACGTGGCCCTGGTCGTTGAAGAACTCGAGCATCGTTCCTTCCAGGTGTTCCTCGAGTCCCATGACGAGCGGGAGCGGGAGCTGCATGGCGAATCGCCGGTTGCGCAGCGTGTCGCCCACGGTGCTGAACGGTGGGCTCCGGCCCGATGTGGTGTGCACGTCGATGAGATAGCTCTCGCCGGTGGCTTGGTCGAGGATGTCACTGATGAGGTCGTGCAACTCGAGCAGGTCGGCATCTTCCGACACCGTCGGATCGGGTTCCCGATCCAAGGTGACTCGGCCGAGCCGCTCGCGGGTCCAGTGGCGGTTGAGGTCGCTGTCGACAAAGCGGACACGCTCGGCGAGGGCGGCCTGGTTGCCCCGCAACGCCACGAAGGTGCCCTCGAGTTGATATGCTTCGACCGTCAACGTGTCGAGTACCCGGGTGAGCGCATCGACCCCGGCCGGCTCGTTGCCGTGCAGCCCGGCCACGCACACCAGCACCGGGCCGGGGGTGGGTCCGTCCATCCGTCCGATGACGCGGGTCGCGGTCGTGTCGACATCCCTCGTGGCGATGGTCACACCGGTGCCTTCATTCGTCCTCACCCAGTTTCTCCTGCAACAGCCGTTGGGCGATCGGCATGAAGTCGCCGACGCTCACGATGCCCACCAGGATGTCGTCCTCGACCACCGGGAGGCTGGTGAGCTTCCTCGCCCGCATCAGTTCGATGGCCTCGAGCGTGGTCGTTTCCGGAGCCACCGTCACCGGCGCGGTGTCCATCAGGTCGCGCACCGGGATGGTCAGGTCGCCCTCCGACACCCTGGCCGTGGCCAGGGCCCGGAGGACCGACCCGTAAGATAACAGGCCGATCAACCGGTGCTCCTCGTCCTCCACCGGCACCTGGCGGACCCCTTTCCAGTCCATGAGCAGCGCGGCCAGATCCACCAGCTCGTCTTCCTTGACGGTGAACAGGTCGGTGGTCATGTACTGCTCCACCCTGAGGTAGTGTTGGCGCCAGTTGCTGCTCTGTGACAGCGACGCCGCTCCCCATTTATGCACCGGCAGACCGAGTTGCTGATAGTGGGACGTCGCCGCCGTGAGGGCCGCCAGCCGTTCGGACTTGGTGCCGTCGCTGCCCAGCTCCACCAGAGATTTCTCCAGCCAAGTGGCACCGGTCATGCGCGTCTCCACCCGCTCCTGAATGACGCCGAGGTAGCGGTCGATATCCTCCGCGGCCACCCCGTTGTCAGCCAGACCTTCGCGCGCCAGTGGCAGCAATTCCTTGAGGATGAGATCGGGGGCGCTCACCGGCTTGTTGTCCAGCCAGGTGAAGCCGCCGTTTAGCCCGCGCCGGGCCGCCGCCAGGACGTTGGCCCGGGCCTCGCTGAAGGCCATCCGTTGGGTCAGGTCGGGATACTCCCGAACCCCGCCGAGCACCATACCGACCCAAAAGGCGGCGTTGGCAACCTCGTCGATGGTCGACGGACCGGACGGAAGGACCCGGCACTCGATGCGTACGTGGGGCACCCCCTCGTGTACCCCGTAGCACGGCCGGTTCCAGCGATACACCGTACTGTTGTACAACTGGAGGGCGGCCAACTGCGGGGCCTTGCCTTCCTTGAGGAGCTTCAGCGGGTTCTCCTGGGGCTTGTTGCTCAACAGCGCGGGGATGCGGGCGATGTCCTCCTGGTACACCTCCAGGATGGACGACTCGATCCACTGCTCGCCGAAGCGCACCCGGGGCGCCAGTTCCCGCACGTGCCGTGTTGAACGGCGCGTGTCGATGGCCTGCTGAAACAGCGCGATCCGCGTTTCCGCCCACAGGCGCCTGCCGAACAGCATGGGAGAGTTGACCGCCGCGGCCGTCAGCGGTGCCGTGATCGCCTGCGCCATGTTGTAGACCAGGGCGAATTCGTCGGGATCGACCTGCAAGTGCACCTGGAAGCTGGTGTTGGCGCCCTCGAGCATGACCGAGTCGTGCTCGAAGTTGAGTTCGTCGGCACCCTGGATCTGCACCCGGTACACGCCGCCGCTCATCCGGTTGATGGCCACGTTCAGAGCCTGGTAGCGCTCCCGCGGCGTCATGTTTTGCAGACTGAGGTCCGACTTCGTCAGCGTGGGGAGGATACCGGTCAACACCACTTCGGCGCGATGCTTGTGGACTTCTGCCTGCACCTGGCCCAACACGTCGTTCAACGTGGCGTGCATTTGGGAAAAGCACTTCCCGCCGAGGGTGCACGGCGGGAGATTGACCTCGAGGTTGAACAGGGCAATCTCGTTAGTAAACTCCGGCCCCAGGTTGGCCAGGATCTCGTCGGCAATGGGAGCCGGCCGCCAGGCGCGGTCGACCAGGAACATCTCCTGCTCGGCGCCGATACGCCGCACGCCCGATTCGATGCGGCCGTCGCGGATCATCTGGTCGAGGGCCCGAAGATCCGTCAGCAGCGCCTTGGTGAAGGCACGGACCTCTGCGGGATCCTGGTTGGTGGCGACGTCTTGACGACCCATGATACCTGCCGAGGATTGTACCGCATCTTGTGATGGGAGAGCCCGATGTGGCTCAAGGTGACCCTCTGGAATCTACCTGGAGGGCGGTAAGGCGGTAAGGCGGTAGGGCGGTAGGGTACTATCACCCACCTACCGCCCTACCGCCTTACCCCCCTACCGCCTTATTACCAGAGTCCGAAATACAACCTGAGCCCCACGCGCATCGTCGTGGTCTTGGGCACCAGCCCCTTCGACGAGGCTACCACCGCTTGGTACGTCCAGTGCGCCTCTACCGGGAGTCCCTTGCCGCGGGGATCGGCGGCGCTGGGTGACGAGTAGCTGACGCCGCCACTGAATACCAGGGAGCTGCTCGAGGTTCCCTGCGACATGATCGCCGGGTCCAGGCCGGGGATGGAGTCGCCGGCGGTGGCGTATTGGTAGCGGTCCTCGGAGTGTACTCGATAGGTGGCGCCGAGCTGGAGGGCAAAGGCCCGCGCCAGGCGGAAGAAGGGACGGGCGCCCA
>SMUY01227791.1_pt1 | contig 16065 bp, 16 predicted proteins | sample 2456441 | NCBI WGS metagenome assembly SMUY01 (sample SAMN11095931, study PRJNA526329) | marine sediment metagenome | biome: Marine sediment; feature: Surficial sediment; material: Deep marine sediment; isolation source: Hadal surficial sediment | place: Pacific Ocean | collected 2014-11 | depth...
CCAGGAAATCGTGATGTCCAAAGGACAAATTGCAATTGTCAGGAAAACGCGAGGCGAAGACATTGATGCGGCCTGCGGCCAATTGATCGGCAAAGTCAGGGATCGTACCCGGCGCAGCGAACAGCATCGGCTGCGGCTTGCGGAGTTACAACAATGAGCCACAAACTTAAGCTGAGTCAAAGCATCATTATCCTGCCCGTCCTGGTCATGCTGTCGGCATGCGCAGGGTCTTCGGAATTCGCTGGTCAGGAGGAAAATGCTGCGCGCAAGTCGGCCGAAGTGAACACCGCGCTGGGGCGGGAATACATGGGGCGGGGACAATATGAGATCGCGCTCGAAAAACTGAAAAAAGCAATTCGCACGGATTCGAAATACGCACCCGCGCACACCGTGCTGGCGGTACTGTATGAACAACTCGGTGAAATGCAGTTGGCGGGCCGGCACTATCGGCGCGCGGTAGACATAGCGCCTCAAAACGGTGACACCAATAACAACTACGGCGTATTCCTGTGTAAGAGCGGAGATTTTGGCAACGCACAAAATTATTTCCTGAAAGCGGTTGAAGACCCTTTTTACCGCACTCCGGCGGCGGCCTTGGCCAATGCTGGAGCCTGTGAACTGGAGGCGGGGAATGTGGACACAGCAGAGAAATTTCTGCGACAATCTCTTGAATACGATGCGAAATTTTCCGACGCGCTGCTGACAATGGCCAGCGTTAATTACCACAAAGGCAACAACCTGGGCGCGCGGGCTTTTTTGCAAAGATACGAAGGGGCAGGTCCTGATACTGCCGAGAGCCTGGAACTGGGTGTCCTGATCGAAAACCGCATGAACAACAGCCAAGTCGCACAAAGTTACAGCAACAGGCTGCTGACAAACTTTCCGGACTCGAAACAGGCCAAAAGGCAAAGGGAAGCGCTTAGAAAGTGACTGAACAACAACTTATTCCACTCAGTATTGGCGAACGCTTACGCCAGGCACGTAGGAAACGTGGTCTGAAACTGGTTGATATCGCTCCGAAATTGCGGATTGACGAACTGGTCATGAGAGCGATAGAAGCGGACAAACTGGGCCATCTTGCGCCGGTATATCAGCGCGGTTATCTCACCGCATATGCGCGTTATCTCGATTTCGAAGAATCCGAACTTGAACAATTACTCGCTCGACTGGACAACGCGCACCCGGAGTTGCACACCGTTTTTCCAGAAGCTGGAAATCCTAACCAGGCTGACCGCTGGTTAAAGGCAACCAGTTACGTACTGGCCTCATTGCTGGTCGGCACCCTTGCATGGCAATTCGTACACGAGGCTGTGCGCCTGTCGCAAAATACCGCGAGACCGGGAGTTGTTGTTGAAAACACGCGTTCACAACAGGGTCAGTCCAACATCAATCCAGACCGTCCTGGCCTGGATAGCACCAGCCATGTGAACGCTTCAATTGCCGCACTGGACACGCAAGGCCAGCAGAGAACGGGACGCAACAATGGCGGAACACAGGCGTGGGCTGCCTTGCAATATGCAAACACAGACGCGGGTGCCGTGAATGGCCTGCCAGTGGGCGAGTACATCCTGGACCTCGCAGCGTCCGGGGACAGTTGGGTTGAAATTTCAGATGCAAACGGACAGCAATTGGAACTGGATCTGATCAGGGGCGGCACCCGCAAACAATACCGGGGGACCGCACCGTTCAGTATTCAATTTGGCCGTGCATCAGCGTTAAGCCTTTTCCTTGATGGCCAACCCGTGGACCTGGCGCCATACACCACCGGGAATGTCACGCAAATGACCCTGAGCGGACCGGGGCAGGACTAGCAGGCCCACCTGAAAAAATACGAACAGTGAAACAGGGTTTCAGATCAATTCGCGGGATGCACGACATTCTGCCGGCGGACATGGGCGGCTGGCGCGTGCTCGAGTCTTCGGCAGAGCATGTATTCACACGCTATGGCTTTGAAGAAATTCGCGTACCGCTGCTGGAGAAAACCGAAGTCTTTACCCGGGCCATTGGCAGCGCCACCGACGTGGTTGAGAAGGAAATGTACTCATTCGAGGACCGCAGCGGTGAATCGCTCAGCCTGCGGCCGGAAGGTACAGCAGGCGTTGTCCGCGCGGTGTTGCAAAATGGCTTGTTGTACGGTTCGCCATTGCGTCTGTGGTACAGCGGCCCCATGTTCCGGCACGAGCGTCCGCAAAAAGGAAGAACACGACAATTCAACCAGATCGGTGCAGAGGTTTTCGGCGCCGAAGGCCCCGACATTGACGCCGAGATGATCATCATGGCTGAACGCCTGTGGCGAAAACTTGGCCTCGATGGACTGCGACTGGAAATCAATTCACTGGGCAACAGCGCCGAACGCAGCGCTTACCGTGAAGAACTGGTGCGCTTCCTGGATTCAAACAGCGATGAACTCGATGCGGAAACCCGGGAAAGGGTGGACAGGAATCCACTGCGTATTCTGGACAGCAAGGATGAGCGAATCCAGTCTTTGCTTGATCGCGCGCCGGTTCTGTCAGACTTCCTCGGCACTGAATCACAGCGTCACTTTGATGGTTTGCGTGCGGTGCTGGACCGCCTGCGTGTTGATTACGAAGTAAACCCCAGGCTGGTGCGGGGACTGGATTATTACGATCACACTGTTTTTGAGTGGATCAGCGGTGATCTTGGCGCACAGGCTACCGTGTGTGCTGGTGGACGGTATGACAAGCTGGTTGAGATTCAGGGTGGGAAGCCCTGGCCGGGAATCGGTTTCGCCATGGGCCAGGAAAGGCTGGTGGAACTGATCAATCAGCGGGGCGGAACGCCGAAGGATTCGCCAAACATTTACATGGTCCTTTCCGGTCACGAGGCCAAAGTGGCCGGGATGGAACTGGCGGAGAAACTGCGGGACAAAATAAAGGGTTTGAGCATCGTTTGTAACACCGGAGACGGAAGTTTCAAATCGCAGTTCAAGAGGGCGGACCGCAGTGGCGCGGCGCTGGCCGTGGTGATGGGCGAAGATGAAGTCGCAAATGCTTCAGTCACCATCAAGAGCTTGCGGGAAGATCGACCGCAGGAAAATTTGCAGTTGACGGAACTGGTCAATTGGATGAACACCTGGGTCGCACGACAATAAATCCGGAATCCCAGACAGGAAACGCAAAGCAAATGGTTGAAATTTACGACACGCATGAACAAAGTAAAATCGTCAAGGGCTGGCTGCGGGAGAACGGCGGCGCCATCGTTCTGGGCCTGGCACTGGCCTTTGGCAGCCTGTTCGGATTCAAACAATGGCAGATCTGGCAACTTAATCAACACCAGCAGGCTTCGGCAGAATACGAAGTCATGATCGCTTTCCTGGCAGAGGGGAATCTTGACGCGGCCGTCGCCAATCACGAGGCGCTGCGTGAAAACTTTTCCGGATCCGCGTACACATCGTTGGCTTCGTTGCACATGGCGAAGGCGCGCCTGGATGCGGGTCAGGTTGATCTTGCAATTCAACTGTTCCAATACGCGATGAACAATGCGCGGCCTGAGCCGGTTCAAATCATAGCGCGGGAGCGCCTGGCCCGGGTGATGCTGGATCAGGGTGATACCAATGAGGCGCTGGCGTTAATCAACGGGGCTCCGTCCGACGCAGGATTCACCGCTCAATTTGCCGAGATAAAGGGTGATATCTACCGGCACAGGGGTGAACTGGACAAAGCCGCACGCTATTATGCTGAGGCGCTGGACTCGCTGGAAACCGGTACCGGCAACCGTTCCTTTCTCGAAATCAAACTTGAAGACGTTGCTTCGGTTGATGCGGATGAAGGCGCGGCATCGTGAAATATCGCTTGCTGATCGTTATGGCGATTATTCTTTTGCTGCAGGATTGCAGTTGGATACGGGGTTGGGGTGACAAGGACCTGGAACCCGGAGATCCCCTGCCGCTGCGGCCGTTTACACCGACCCTGGCAACGCAAAAGAACTGGTCCGCCAAGATCGGCGACGGGATTGGTCGTCAACGTACCCAATTGCAGCCTGCGTACAGCAATGGAACGATTTATGCCGCCGATTACAAGGGTTTGCTGGTTGCGCTTGATGCGGAGTCGGGCAAAAGGCAGTGGGAAGTCAAAACCGGATTGCCGTTTTCGGGCGGCCCAGGCGTTCAGGGTTCGAACGTTTACGTGGGCACGGAAGATGGAGAGGTGCATAAGTTCTCGGCCTCGGACGGAGGGTCTGGCTGGGTCGCGCAGGTTTCTTCCGAAGTGCTTGCTGCGCCATTGGCCGAGGATGGAATTGTCGTGGTGCGTAGTATTGACGGGCGGGTTTTTGGCCTCGATGAAGATACCGGCAAGCGGCGATGGATATACGATCACAGCGTACCGCTGTTGTCCCTGAGGGGTAATTCGAGGCCGCTGATTCGGGCTGGAGTTGTGTATATTGGTTACGATGGTGGTCAAGTGGTTGCGCTGCGACTGGATGACGGATCATTAATCTGGGAACAGGCTGTGGTGTCCAGCGAAGGCCGCACCGAGTTGGAGCGACTTGCCGACATCGACGGTCAAATGGTGTATGTAGCCTCCGACCTGTTGGTTTCAAGCTACAAGAATAGACTGGCTTCTCTGGCGGCCGATTCGGGGAGATTGTTGTGGTTCAAAGATATCGCCTCCGCGACCGGTGTGACGGTGGAGCGAATCAACCTGGCGATCAGCGACCGGGAAGATAACGTGTGGCTCCTCGACCGGCGTAGCGGTTCAACCATTTGGAAGCAGGACCGGCTGATAAACCGTGCGGTAACGCGTCCCGCCATTATCGGAAATTTCGTCGTGGTTGGCGATTTCGAAGGCTATTTGCACTGGATCAACATTTCCGATGGGAATTTTGCGGCTCGCATTGATGTCGGCGGCAAGGGTTTTGTGTCAGCGCCGTTAGTGGTCGGCAATACACTTTATGTGCTCACCAGGGGTGGTGTATTGAGCGCCTACAGCGCTGGTGGCGAACTTTGAAGTCATGCTTCCGGTGGTCGCCATTGTCGGTCGCCCCAACGTGGGCAAATCGACCCTGTTCAATGCCCTGACCCGTACGCGGGACGCGCTGGTCGCAGATATACCGGGTGTGACGCGTGACCGGCAGTACGGTATTTCAAGGGTTGGCAGCGCACCCTGTGTGCTGGTGGACACCGGCGGGTTGATCAGCCAGGCAGAAGGCATTGAATACCTCACTGCCAGGCAGGTCCACCAGGCCATAGACGAATCCAGCCTGGTCATATTCCTGGTCAGCGCGAAAGACGGCCTGTCGGCGGAAGACCAGGAAATTGCAAGCCACCTGCGCCAGCAAGAAAGCAACATCCTGCTCGTTGTCAACAAGGTGGATTGCACCGATCCGGACGTGGCTGTGGCCGATTTTGCGGCACTGGGGTTCGGCCAGGCGGTGCCGGTGACGGCCGTTCAGCGCAGCGGTATGGAAAAGCTGATGGGAGCCGTATCCACACAACTTCCACAGGTCGGGACGAGCCCGGAAGAAGATGGGGATGAATGCCTGCGCCTGGCAATTGTAGGGCGTCCCAACGTCGGCAAGTCAACGCTGGTAAACCACTTGCTGGGTGAAGAACGCATGATGGCTTCTGACTTACCGGGTACCACCCGGGATTCCATCAGCATGAAGATGGAGCGCGATGGCACGCACTACGAATTGATCGATACGGCGGGCGTAAGGCGCCGGTCCAGGGTGTCCGATGCGCTGGAAAAATTCAGCGTCATCAAGGCTCTGCAGGCCATAGATCGTGCGCATGTCGTGGTATTGATGCTGGATGCACAAGAAGGGCTCACCGATCAGGACACCACCCTGCTGGGGCATATTCTGCAGCAGGGCAAGGCACTGGTGCTGGCGCTCAACAAATGGGATGGCCTGGAGCGGGAACACCGCGAGCAAGTCCTGTCGGAAATGGATCGCCGCCTGCGCTTTGTGCCCTGGGCCCGAACCGTCCGCCTGTCTGCCTTGTATGGCTCAGGCTTGCAGGAGCTTATGGATGCGGTACTCGAGGCGTGGCACAGCGCAACCCGCGAGTTTTCTACCTCAGAGTTAACCCGGGTTCTGCAAAAAGCGTTTGAAGCCCACCAGCCACCCATGAGCAGGGGCCGTTCGGCGCGTCTGCGTTATGCGCATTCAGGTGGCAAACTGCCACCGCGGATCATTATTCACGGCAACCGCACAGACACCATTCCGGACGCCTATCGCCGCTACCTCGAAAATACCTTTATCCGGCATTTCAAGTTGAAAGGCACGCCGTTGATCATCAATTTTCGCGCCGGGCGTAACCCCTTCAAGGACCGCAAGAATGTATTGACCGACCGCCAAAAAGCCAAGCGCAGGCGCTTGAAAAAATACATCAAAGGCAAGGCCCGGAGGTAGCGCCCCGTGATTCACCAATTGCTTGATGGTGCGGTGTTCTGATGGGGCAGCAAGAGCAAGCAGCCCGCAGCATTGAAATCACCGTTCGGGAAGCAACGGCGCTGCAGGCACAGGGTACGGAATTGCTGGATATCCGCTCGAAGCAGGAGCGCATGGCGGGCTGGCCAGAAGGGTCAAGCCCGCTGCGCGATCCCGAAGGCGAGGGCGCGTTCAGTGCAGTGCAGCGGCGGCAATCAGCACAACAACAAACAATATTGTTATTGTGCGCACGTGGCATCCGCTCCAGGGAACTTGCGCAAACGCTGCGTACAAAGGGGATCACCGGTGCAACCAGTGTGCAGGGAGGATTTGAGGCCTGGCAACAAGCCGGACTTCCGGTGCGGTATCCCCAAGGCCTGGATGCAACACAGGTGGATCGTTATTCAAGACAACTGGTGCTGCCCGAGGTCGGTGTGGATGGCCAGCGCCGCCTGCTCGACGCTTCAATCCTGCTGATTGGCGCCGGCGGTTTGGGATCGCCTGCCGCACTGTACCTCGCTGCAGCAGGAATTGGCCGCCTGGGACTGGTTGACGACGATCTTGTATCGCGCAGCAATTTGCACCGGCAGGTAGTGCATAGCGACAGCACGGTCGGCCAGCCAAAAACCGGGTCCGCCCGCGAGCGCTTGCTGGGCCTGAACCCCGATATTTCCGTGGAAACTTTTGCGCACAGGCTGAGCGGAAAAAATGTTGAGCGAACGCTGACGGGTTGGGACCTGGTGATCGATGGTTCGGATAACTTTCCCACCCGGTACCTGCTCAACGATGCCTGTCTGCAGATGGAGATTCCGCTGGTTTACGGCGCGGTGATGAAATTCGAAGGCCAGGTCAGTGTTTTTCACCCATCCGCGCGGCGTGGCGTCAACCCCTGTTACCGCTGCCTGTTTGCCCGCCCGCCTGCGGCGGAAGATGCACCAAACTGCGCCACCGCCGGCGTGCTGGGCGTACTGCCCGGTATCATTGGAACCCTGCAGGCAACGGAAGCCCTCAAGTGGGTGCTTGGGATCGGTAAACCACTCATCGGCCGCTTGTTGCGCATCGACGCACTGGAAATGCGTTTTGTTGAAAGTCGCTTACCGGCCGATCCGGGATGTGAACGGTGTGCGCCCGGGAAACCGTTCCCGGGCTACGTGGACTAGCCGTCAGTACACCAGTGGCATTCTGTGCTGTCGATCAACCTGGCTCACAAAATCCAGGAATGCAGGTTGCGCTCGATCTGGTGTGTGATCTGTGGATCATCGGGTTCTACTGCCGAGGGCCAGAATTCGAGTAACTGACCCTGCCCGTCAAACAGGTACTTGAAGAAATTCCAGCGCGGCAAAGCATCCTCCCCACATTCTTCGCGTATGGCGACGAACAGGGGATGGGCAGACCGTCCAATGACATGCTGCTTATTGGTCATGGGGAAGCTGACACCATAATTGCTTGAGCAGAATTCCGCGATGACGTCCTCATCATCGGGTTCCTGTTCGCCAAAATCGTTGCTCGGAACGCCCACAACCATCAGTCCGCTTTGGCGGTAATCATCCCAGATTTTCTGTAATTTCTGATACTGCGGGGTATAGCCGCACTTGGATGCGGTGTTCACCAGCAGGACCGGCTGTCCGCGATAATTCGATAGCGCGAGACTGGAGCCGCCCAGGGAGGTGAAGAAATATTCATGTACGTTCATATTGTCACCCGAAACAAAGCATTCAATATAGTGTAGGTGAAGCCCGGCGGTGTGCCAATCCGTTACAATGCATCCCCGGTGTTCAGGCCGGTGTTCAGGCCCTGGGCGAAGCAGGGAATTCATGCGCCACGGATCAACTCCGGGCACCTTAATCCAGGAGATATCAATGGCTGCTCAAGTCATCGACGGCAAGGCTATTGCCGCTACCATTCGCGCTGAAATCAAGCTGGAAGTAGAAATGCTGCAAGCCCGTGCAGGCCGGGTGCCCGGTCTGGCCACGGTGCTGGTCGGACAACGGAAAGACTCCCAATCCTATGTGCGAATGAAGAAAAAAGCCTGTGCAGAAGTCGGCATTGCCTCGTTTGCTCAGGAGCTTCCTGCAGACGTCAGCCAGCAGGCGTTGCTTGAAGTGGTGCGGGAACTCAATGCGGATTCCAATATTCACGGCATCCTGGTTCAATTGCCTTTGCCCGGGCATATCGATGATGAGGAAATCCTCGCCGCGGTGAGCCTGCACAAAGATGTGGACGGATTTCACCCGCTGAATATCGGCCGCCTTTCGATGAAGCGGCGCGAGCCCCTGTTCGTACCCTGCACGCCCAAGGGATGTATCGAGTTACTGGATCGCACCGGCGTGGAAATTGAGGGCAGGCACGCGGTGGTTCTGGGCAGAAGCAACATTGTCGGCCTACCGGTTGCGATGCTGTTGTTGCACCGCAATGCGACCCTGACCGTGTGCCATTCTCGGACTCAAGACCTGGCAGACGTTGTGCGCCGGGCTGATATTCTGATCGCTGCGGTCGGTCGTGCTGAAATGGTGCGTGGGGACTGGATCAAACCCGGTGCAGTCATTATTGATGTTGGCGTCAACGCGGTGGAAGACGATTCCGTTGAGAAGGGCTACCGCCTGGTCGGTGATGTGGCGTTCAGCGAGGCCGCGCAGGTGGCGTCGGCCATCACACCGGTCCCGGGCGGTGTAGGCCCGATGACCATAGCGATGTTGTTGCGAAATACCCTTGACAGCGCAAAACGTGCATAAAGGGGTCAGAGCCCTTTTCGGTGGAGCTTTCCGGGCAAATGCCGCTCGCCCGAACTGTGCCTGATAACGTGGCATTGTGCGAGGCACTGGCTGTTCAGTAATCGTGAACTTCATGGAAAATGGCTTTTATGCACCCTATACTTCGGTCCAGACCTGTGATGAACCCCAGCCGCGTTGATAGCCATGAAATGGACTTCAGGAATTGTTACAGCTACGGCAGCCGCTTTCCTCATCCTGGCCGTACCGTCAGCCAGTGCGATCGACCTTCAATTCACACAAGTCGCCAACAGATCCCAGGTCGTTGACATCCGCCATGCGGGGGACGGAAGCGGGCGGTTATTCCTGGTCATTAGAAACTCCGGACGGGTATATATCCTCAAAGACGGGGCGCTACAGAACGACCCGTTTCTGAATATCGGGGACCGCGTCAGAAGCAGCGGTGGCGAACAAGGGCTATTGAGCCTTGCCTTCGCCCCGAACTACGCGACGTCCGGTCTGTTCTATCTTTGGTACACCGACCTGTCCGGCGATACGACATTGTCCCGCTTCTCGGTCAGCGCCAACCCAGACCTTGCGGATGCGGGCAGCGAAGAGAAGCTATTGGTGATTTCACAGCCGTTCAGCAACCACAATGGCGGCCGGTTGCTGTTCGGACCCGATGGCATGCTGTACCTGAGCATTGGCGACGGAGGCAGCGCAAATGACCCGCTAGGTAACGGGCAGGCACTCGACACCCTGCTGGGCAAGATCATCCGTCTTGACGTAAATCCGGCGTTCAGCCCTTACGGTATTCCGCAGGACAACCCCTTCGTCACGAATGGCAATGCCTTGAACGAGATCTGGGCCTACGGCTTACGCAACCCGTGGCGAATGAGCTTTGACCGGTTGACTGGCGACCTCTACATCGCGGACGTCGGTCAAAGCGATGTCGAGGAGATTGATCATCAGCCCGCCAGTTCGACCGGTGGCGAAAACTACGGATGGAACATCATGGAAGGTGGCGATTGCTTTTCCATGGCTGAATGCGATCAGACCGGGCTGACTTTGCCGGTCACGCAGTACCTCCACAACGAGGGTTGTTCGGTCACCGGCGGCGAAGTCTATCGGGGCGCTACCTACCCTGACCTGGTCGGCGTCTATCTCTATGGTGACTACTGTTCAGGGCGCATCTGGGGGCTCAGCCGGAATGGCAATGACTGGCAGTCCGTGCTATTAGCGGATACCACACTCAGTATCCTGACCTTCGGCGAAAGCGAGGACGGAAACATTTACCTGTCTGACGGCAACCATGTTTACCTGATCAGTGATGGTGCAGTGGTGACCGAACCCGACTTCACCATCAATGCCGGCCTCAATGACGCCTGGGTACATGCTGGCGCACCTTTTCAGGGGTTTTTCTTCACCGTTTTCCCAGTGCGGAAATTGTTATTCCTGGCAATGTTTACGTTTGATTCGGTGCCTCCGGGTCCGGGTGTGCCGCCCGCCGTTTTTGGCACAAATGACCAACGCTGGGTGTCCGGTCTCGGTGCCTATTCTGGCAATAGTGTAACAATTGATGTGGAACTGACCAGCGGCGGCATATTTAACGCCTCTGACCCACTTGCAACCCAGCAACCGGCCTACGGCACCATTACCATCGTCTTCATTAATTGTAACGAGGCGCTGCTGACCTATGACTTCCTGGGCCTGATGCTATCCGGGCAAATGACACTCACCCGTGCTGTTCCTGATAACGCGGTATTGTGCGAGACACTGGCTGCCCAATAGTTTTAGATGCCTGTCAGATACAGTTTTTTGAATGTCTGCTGTTGGCCGGAAAGCGGCTTTTCCAAAAGGGTTTACTTTCGGTTGTGATCTCAACCGGTCGATGCAACACATTTATCGTGAGGTGTTAGCCGTGGCTTCCTGGCATCAGGTATCCATCAGGTCGACGGCTAGCCTACGCTGGATGGACGGCATCCGGGAAATGAGCCTGAAAACCGTGTTTCTCATGCCACACACCGGTCCGCTTTTCGCCGTCATGACTTTTCGCAGGCGCTCACTGTAATCAATGGCTCTACGGCCCGCGGCGTGGCGGGAGTCGCTGTAGCCCGAAAGGTCGTTCTCCGCCAGGCGCTGCGCCAGTTCCGAGGCATCGGCAATACCCAGGTTCATGCCCCGGCCGCCGGCCGGCGAGTGGCAATGCGCCGCATCTCCGGCGAGCAAAACACACCCAACGCCATATTCCCTGACCTGGCGGATCGAAATGTGGAATTGGCCTTCGCGACGCACATGCTGCACGTGCATATCCAGCGGAAGTGTTTTCAACGCATCCGGCGTATTCGATATGACCCGGAATCTTTCCGGTTCGAGCGGCACCACCACCGAGATCCGGCCTTCGCTCAGGAAACAGAAAGTAGCCCAGCCCGCGTTGGGCCAGTCACGAGCGTCTACGTCGGCAATGGACCAGGTTTCCGGAAGGTCGTGGCCCGGGTATTCGAGGCCCATCATTTCCCTGGTGGTACTGCACACACCATCAGCGCCGATAAGGTATTCAAATTCCAGTTCCCTTCCATCCGATACCTGGACCATGACTGAATCTGCTTCCTGCCGAAAACTGGTGAGCGCCAGGCCGTAGGTCACTTCGCCTCCTTGTGCCAGGAATATCTCCCGCATGATGGCTTCTGTACGGTCCTGGGCCAGGGCCAGGATAAATTTTTTCTGTGGATGGATTTCCATTATGGGCAAGGACAACAGTTGGCGCTGATCCCTGTAAAAGCGCACCCCGTGTAAGCGCACGCCTTCGGCCAGGAGTCGGGATGTCACCCCGGATGGTTCAAGAATGTCCAGGCTCCGCGGCAGGATGCCAACCGCCCGTGAAAAGCCGGAGGCCTCTTCCCGGCGGTCGATGACCGTGGCCTGTATGCCCCGGCGTGCCAGCTCTACCGCCGCCGTCAGCCCGGTGGGGCCAGCGCCTGCAATCAATACACGTTTGTTTGACATCTCTTTACTTTGCCCGGTGTAGCAACATCCCGATAATGATTATGGCTGAAATCGAGTCGGGTTGGCAGAAACACGTATAGACTGGTTAATGCAGGCAGATCATAAGGAAAAGCGCTATGAGTGAACATACACGGAGCACGGTTGAGATTGGGCTGAAAACGCTTAGCCCACTGTTGGCCGTAGCAGCCTTTTTATGGGGTATTTATACATATCAAGATACGGCGCAACAGCAATTGGCCGCGCAAAAAGAAGATGCTGAGCGCACTGCCCAGACAAGGCGAATTGAAGCGACGCGCCCCTATTTGAATAAGCAGTTGGAGCTGTATACTGAGGTAACGAAGGTCACCGCAACGATTGCTACATCGGCAGACGGTGCAAAAGTCGAGAAAGCTACGCAGCGTTTCAAAGAGCTATATTGGGGCGAACTTGCCCTCGTGGAACGTTCTGATGTGGCCCGTGCAATGATCTCCTTTCGAGAAGCCTTAGCGGCAAAAAGGCAGACTGAGTTAGCTCCATTAGCTCTCGCATTGGCTCATGCCTGTAGAGACGAGTTGGCGGAATCGTGGGGAACCGACGCTTGGAAAAGATGAAGGTATCGCATAACAAAGCGCGCCACGAGTATCTGGCTCAGGAATTCGATAGACAGCAGATTCGCTCAGATTATGGCCCAATGTCCTGGGCCTGTATTCTCGCCGGTCACGGCGTCTATCCCGATATTGGCCAGCGAACATGAGAGAAACAGATTCCCGGGAAGGTCGATATGACCGGGGTCGACGATTTTGTTCGCCGTTGCGCGATGAACTTCCGGACCCAGAACGAACTAATGGGAATCAGATAACAAGCCATCAGACTTGCACCGGAGGGTGTAACTCTGAAGAGGGAGTAGTCACAATACGCATTCACAGAACGTATGTTTAAATTCAGGTTCGATAATTTCAATGATGGAGAAAATTCTTATGTATAGATTGACTATTTCAGTTTTACTTTTTGCTTTTGCCAACAATATCGCTGTTGCTCAGGAAGATGGTCCGGATGCAACCACATCAGGCCCGGAAAAGTGTGCCCGGCTACAGGCTTCTACGGTGTTTGTGAAAGAGAAGGGGAAGAGAGGCAGCGCCGGTGAAATAACAGAAGCGCATAAAAACGCAGAATCCCAAGGTTGGAATTTTGACGAAATGTCTCTTTATATCGAAGACGGCGACCTGAAAGGATTTTATGTTACTTATACACGACCGCACCCCTGCAATAACCGGTAAGCAATGACCAGGGCCGGGTGACGTAGCGTTACAGAGTCCGTTCTGGGATGGCCCGACCCACGTGATGCCGGGGCCATTGGATTTCCTGGATACCTGACGTTAGCGCGATAATGCGTTGGGAGGTGTGCTCTGACACTAAGGAAGCGATTCAACGCGGAGTTTTAGCGTAAATCATCAAGACGCGCCAATGCAGAAGTCGTCACCGATGTATTCAACCACCCTTTCTCTGCTCCGCACGGCGTAAAGGTAAGCGCTTGTCCACCTCCTTCATATGGGCCCTGGCCGCGGCCAGGAGTACGCCCGGGTGCAGGCGTACTTTGTAGTTGGTATTGCTGTACTGGAAGCTGATCACGCCATCGCTGCCGATTATGAATGTGGAGGGCACCGGCAGCACGTGGTGGGTTTCACCAGAAGCTTCCTCGATATCAATATCATATGTGAGATAGCGCTGGTAGGTTTCCTCGTCGAGTGTAAATGCAATACCGAACGCACGGGTGGCCTGCAGCTTTGAATCGGACAACAGTGTATAGGCCAGGTCCGGCTGGTCGAGGCTTTCCGCCAGCAATTCCGGCTTGTCAATTGAGATGAACCAGACATCGAAGCCTATTTCCAGCAGTTCTTCCTCTGCGTGACGCATTTCTGACAAGTGCAGGTTGCAATAGGGGCACCAGCCGCCGCGGAAGAAAGTCAGCACCAACGGTTTTTGCAGATCGGAGGAATCGAATTGCACTGTCTCGCCGGTCACACTCCGAACCTCAAATGCAGGTGCGTTCATCCCGGGCAAGATTGGCTGCACCAATTCCGGTGCCGCGTGAATATCTTCACGTGCCTCACCAGCAGAAAGGCTGAAGGATATGAGTCCAGCCAATAAGAGTGTGATCACTTTCCAGGTCATGATTTTCCTTTAACCGATTATCTGTATGATGACCGATCCTAACACCAATCCATTTCACCTGATTTTCGCGATGGGAACACCGCGCCTGTTATGAGGTGGCTGTTCATCGTCCAACAGCAAGCAAAATGTTTGCATTGGACGATTCTAGACGTAGTTCTTTAATAGCTCTAAGGAGCCAAAAATTCTTCATTGGCCGCGAAAACGGAGTTTTTCAACAGAATAGGCCAGGAGCGGACCTTTCATCTATCGTGCATGCGTTCGCTATCTGCTGCTTCTGCCTGCAGCAATTGCTCAATCGGCTCAAAAATAAAGGCACCATGAAAATATGAGCTCGTTTCGTAAATATGGGACAAATCAGCTTTGAGCCCGGGCATGTATTTGATTATCCAAATCAAATCGGATTGATAATTCCTGATATCTTTGTCACTCAGCAAACCATTTTCATAAGCGATTTGAGCGGTCCAGAAAATGTTGGTGAAATGCCAGGCCATCGCCATTATCCTAGATTGATCGATGGGGGAAACTTCAAACTGATCGGGGTTCATGACAGACAGGGCTAAGCGAGCGACCTCAGGATTCTCAAACCAAGTACTGTTGAATTCATTCCACTGTTCCGTCAGATTCATTACAATCTCTGCTCTCGCGATGTTATTCGCTTGACGAACTTCCCACGCTACCAGCAGTAACCCTGCAACGATACTGAGCAGCCCGATTATCTCGGCAATTAATCTCCAACTGAACTTTTTCACTGACTGGTTTCCCGGAATGACACTCATTCAGAGTATATAAGATAATATGGAAGGGCCAAATATCTACCTTGATGATGTCCGTCGAGACAGCTGGAAATATACGGCGTAAGCTGAAATATATGGTCAGCGTCCATCCCACTGACCGGTGCATATTAACTGGTCCAGTTGTTAAACTAGTCTAGGCGGTCATTTGGTTGTCAGTACAATTAGGGTTGATAGATCACCTGGGTTAACGCTATGAAAATATTAAGTCTCGCATTCATTCTGGTTTTGTGCACGCCGTTCCTGGTGTCTTGCGGTAGTAAGGAGGAAAGCTCAATTGATCAACAAACCAGTGCGCCCAATGTGGTCGAAGTCAGGGCGATCTACGATGCAGAAAATAATCTCCACCTATTTGAGACCGAGATCGAAACCATTCCCTCGGGTTGGACAACCTTCAGGTTGATCAATGCCAGTCCGATGGTCCATTTTTTGTTTCTAGATCATCTGCCCGGTGAGCGCACAAGTAAAGAATTGCTGACTGAAGTCAGTCCCATTTTTCAGGAAGTATCAGACTTAATTGCCGAGGGAAGAAATGAGGAGGGAAACGCAAAATTTTCAGAATTGCCGCCTTGGTTCAATGACATCGTATTCCGGGGCGGACCAGGGTATGTTTCACCAGGATACACGGCTGAGGCCACACTCTATCTCACGCCTGGCAATTACGTCATGGAGTGCTATGTCAAAACAGCAGAAGGCATCTTCCACTGGAACCTCGGTATGTACAAAGACTTGCTGGTAACGAACAAAGAGAGCAAAGCAAACCCTCCGACAGGTGCTACTTTAAAATTGACCACTACAGACCAGGGTCTTGAGTTCGAGGGCAACGCGACATCCGGAGACCACCTTGTCGCCGTACATTTCCAACAAAAGACTCCCGCGTTGATCGCCAAGGATGTACATTTGATTCGTCTGGACCAAGGCACTGATTTGGAGGAGACCCTGAACTGGTTGGATTTTATGCAACCAACGGGACTGATTTCGACTGCGGAACACCCGGCGCCCGCCATCTTCCTGGGCGG